>Ga0181539_1001045_pt1 | contig 31758 bp, 26 predicted proteins | sample PEATcosm2014_Bin_46_FD_119767 | JGI IMG/M metagenome (GOLD analysis project Ga0181539, IMG submission 119767) | Peatland microbial communities from MTU Mesocosm Facility, Houghton, MI, USA - PEATcosm2014_Bin23_60_metaG | ecosystem: Environmental > Terrestrial > Soil > Wetlands > Peat | place... | reverse complement strand
TGTCACCCCTACATTGTCTGTTGATGCAGACCAGGTCAGATCGATCTCTGATGATGACACTGCCGTAGCTGTCAATGAACCCGGCACTGACGGCGGAGTGGTGTCAGGCGGGGGTGCAGATCCTGAAGATTCATTCACCAGAGACGCGCCAGCCCAATCCGCGTGATCTCCATCCATGCCGTTCCCGGGAAGTACTATCAACTGCAATGTAATGACTCCGGCAACGTTCACATTAACATTCTGTACGCCGGAAGCAGCTGTCATAATCCCGCTGTCATACAGCTTTGTCCCGTCACCCCATACCTGAAATTCCACCGAGCCGGTGCCGCTCGTCTCGTCGTCTATGCCGATATCAGAGACAAAGCTGGAATACTGCCCTCCCAGGTTATAGGTAACGACGGATTTTGCATGTACTCCAAGGCCCTTGGCGTACTTATTACCTTGAAGGGAAATAGTGTGTCCGTCACCTGCATATTGTTCTCCATTGCTCATATCTTTCTCAACAGGACCCCATCCGTTTGTAGCAGACGTCCAATTCAGATCGCTTATGAAGGTGATCGCAGGTCCAGGATTGTTAAAAACATACGCTGCCCCTTGCCAAGAGTTTGTGCCAATCGCACCGATGATGGCTGTGTTGCCGTCGGCACTCAGCGCCACGGAGCCGCCAAAATCATCACCTGACGCTCCGTCAAAAGCCGTAACTTCCTGCCGCCACGACCATGTCGAACCGTAACGCGTGAACACATACGCCGCCCCTTGGGCAGAGTTCTTGTCATCCGCACCGATGAGGGCGGTGCTGCCGTCGGCACTCAGCGTCACAAAGACGCCAAAATTAGAAGCTGACGCTCCGTCAGAGGCCGTAAGTTCCACTTGCTGCGACCATATCGAACCGGAGCGCGTGAACACGTAACCTGCCCCTTGCCAAGAGTTTTTGGTGGGCGCACCGATGAGGGCTGTGTTGCCGTCGGCACTCAGCGTCACGGAAAAGGAGCCAAAATTATCACCTGCTGCTCCGTCAGAGGCCGTAAGTTCCACTTGCTGCGACCATATCGAACCGGAGCGCGTGAACACGTACGCCGCCCCTTGCCGAGAGTTTGTGCCAGGCGCACCGATGAGGGCTGTGTTGCCGTCAGCACTCATCGTCACGGAAGAGCCAAACTGATCTTGCGCCGCTCCGGAGGTCGTGAGTTCCTGCTGTTGCGACCATGTCGAACCAGCGCGTGTGAACACATACGCCGCCCCTTGGGCAGCGTTTGTGCCAGACGCACCGATGAGGGCTGTGCTGCCGTCAGCACTCACCGCTACGGAAGAGCCGAACTCTGCCGCTCCGGCGGGGGCCGTCAGTTCCTGCTGCTGCGACCATGTCGAACCGGAACGCATGAACACGTATGCTGCCCCTCGGTCAGAGTTTCTGCCATAGGCACCGACGAGGGCAGTGTTGCCATCAGCACTCAATACCACAGACCAAGCAAAGAAATCACCCCCCACCCCGTCAGAGGCCGTCAGTTCCTGCTGCTGCGACCATGTCGAACCGAAGCGCGTGAACACGAATGCTGCTCCTTGGTCAGAGTTTTTAGTATAAGCACCAATGAGGGCAGTGTTGCCGTCGGCACTCAGCGCCACCGAGTTGCCAAAAAAATCTCTTGCCGCGCCGTCGGAGGCTGACAGTTTCAGTGGTTGTATCAATGGGTCCACCACTACAGGATATTGCGCTCCTGAATCATCCACGCGCACCAGCAACCTCAAACCATCCAGTTCCAGCCACGTACGCAATTGCCGCCCTGTGGCATCAAGCGCCTGCAAGCCGCTGTACCTGAGTACCTCGTTGCCGTCCTTTCCGCTTAGCAGCACTCCCGACCCGTTGCCCTCTACCGCAGCTCTTAAATCACCAGCTGTTGAAAGCTCCAGCGTCAATAAGCCCTCCCGTTCGCCGGGAGCACGATCAATGGTAAAGCCTTGCTCCAGCCCCAATGGCCCATTCACGTACCATTCCATTGATCCTTCATGAGCGTACTCAATGCGGTTTACTTTGCCCTTTGGTAATACTGAGGGAAGTGGAGTAAGATTGTTGCCATAGCCGATTTTCTTGAGCCGCAATCCCCACTCCGAAGTTCCGGAGTGTATGGTAACGCCGCCCGAGGAGAAATCCATCGACAGGTTATGCCCTGCATTGCTGCCATGATAATGCTTACCGGTCCTGCCGATAGCGTAAGCTGAGTCATCATGGCCTGCCGCAGCAGAGAAGGCCGCCTGCAATGCCTGGGGCATGCTGCCAATGTCTGTCTTGTTAAGCGAGGAGGCAACTCTGTCCGGTTCAATTGCGGCATAAGAAGCCAAATAGCTCAAATGAAGGGCAAACAACGTTAAAATAAAAACGGGAAGACGCAGACGATACCTGTTCATGACTAGGCCCTCCTAACTCATTTATGTAACAGTTAATAATTTAATGAGGTTTTGCCCACAAGACTCACACATGACAATAAAAAAGGCCGGGCTGAGGAATAGGTCCTTCGGCAGCCTAGCTAGCTTCTTTTGTAATGACAAGACCCGCAGCTTTCCGTGCCATAGAGAGGCACGGCTTTATCGTGGAACAGCTACTTACCTTATGAATATCACAAAAATATTGCACAGTCAATCAGCAGCACCTCCGCAAGCAGTTGAGGGTGTTTGACCTCTTACGCCCTGCGTTCTTGGAGTAGGGTTCTTCACAAAGCGTCCGTTAGCGCCCATGGTGATTTTAAGATTTTTGGAAGTACCTAACACTCAAGCTGGCTATATTTCCGAGCGTACTCCACATATTGTTACGGAAAGATGAAACTGTGGACTCCAGGAAGATAGTGAGAAACTGGTTTTAACAGATTTTTCTAGAAACCGATACTATAGACTGAGATGACTGCGGTGTCGGCTTTCAGGCTCCACCGGTGGTTTTTCAGACTAAGCGCGCCTACAATGAAACTATACAGATCCCGGCAAACCTAAATAATGAGGTATCAGCATGGTTATCCAAGAAGCCATAGAGCTCTTCAGGAAACATCAAAAAGGCACCGTTAAGAAGAGCAGGACCTGCGCCAAGGCATGCGATGATGCAACAACTATCATGTGCAGCAGATTGCTTGAAAAAGACCCTTATGGTCATTGAAAGTATCCCCTTTGAAGAGTGATGTCCGGATTGGCATCGAAAACGTTTTCGTTTACCCGTTGGTATTGAAGCACATGGTGGTCGTCGTGCCGATGTCCAAGGGGCTTTCGCCCTTTATCTATCCTCTGATGCAGGTTCCGTGATGCTTGTTGAGACTGCTAATTCCCGGCTCCACCAACCCCCTCCCAGCGCCAGGAAGAGGGCGGCGCTGTCGGCAAAGCGAGCCGCTTCCGCCTGCACCCGGCTAATGCGGGTCTGCTGATACTGCCGCTCTGCGTTGAGCAGCGTGAGGTAGTTGACGGCCCCCAGCCGGTACTGCTCGGCTGCAACTTGGAAGTTTTCCCATGCGGTGCTTTCTGCCGCGGACTGAGCCACCAAGGTGGCGGCATCAGATTCCAGTGCCCGCAGCACGTCGGCCACGTTCTGGAATGCCTGCAGGACGGTCTCACGGTATTGTGCCGCTGCCTGGTCGTAGGCAGCCACTGCCGCCCGGCGCTTGGCGACCAGCTCACCGCCATGAAAGATGGGCTGGGTAAGGCTGGCGCCGAGTCCCCAGACCGAAGTGCCCGAAGCGAAGAGATCCTGCAACCGGCGGGACTGGGACCCGAGGCTGCCGGTAAGGGTGATCTGGGGATAGAGGTTCGCTGTCGCCACCCCGACCTGTGCGCTTGCGGCATGCAGCAGTTCCTCGGAGGCCCGGATGTCGGGACGTTGGCGCACCAGTGACGACGGGAGGCTCACCGGCAGCTGCTGCGGCAGCGTAAGCTTTTCCAGCCTGAATTCAGGGAGGCCTCCCTCTCCGGGAAAGCGCCCTACGTAAACTGAGAGTTGGTGTCGCGTCTGGGCCAGATCCCTTTCCAGCGGAGGCAGCGTGCTGCGCGCCTGTTCCAATTGCGTCTGCTGCGCCAGCACATCCGTGCGCGCCACTGCTCCCAGCTGGTATTGGCGCTGCACCACTGCAAGCTGCTTTTCCTGCAGGCCCAAGACCTCTCGGGTAGCTGCTATCTGCCCCCGGAGTGAAGCCTCCTTCGCCACAGCGGTCACGATGTTGGCCGTCAGCGCCAGATGAGCCCCTTCCAACTGGAAGCGCTGGTAATCGACCTGCGAGCGTAACCCCTCAAGCTCCCTGCGCCCCCGGCCGAACAGGTCGAGGGTATAGGAGACGTTCACCGTGGCGTTGAAGAGGCTGTAGAGGATGCTACCGATCTGCGGCTGCCCGAAGGTTGCACCGGAGACCTTTTGCCGGGTGCCGGAAAGAGTGCCGTCCACGGTCGGGAAGTATTCGGTGCCGGCGCGGGCGCGGTAGTTCTCCTGTGCCTGGCGAAGGGTCGCCTGGGCCGCGCTCAGCGTCGGGTTGTCCTTCAGAGCCTGTCGGATCAGCAGGTCCAGCGGCACGCTGTGAAAGAGTTCCCACCAATTCTCCGGGATCGTCACTCCGGAAACGAACTGCTGCGCTGCTCCACCTGCGCCTGGCGCCTCTGCCGTCTGGGCAGCAAGCGGCCTGGCCGTGTAGGAGGTGACCGCAGGTGCGGCGGTGACATGGAAATTGGGTCCTACGCTGCAGCCGCCGGCGATGAGGCAGGCGCCTACCCCAAACAAAGCCGCTTTGAAACGCGTGAAAGCTATCATACGCACCTCATAACGTGCGACGAAAGAGCAGCGTCGCCGCACCCATGGCGAGCAGGGCGAATGTCCCCAGGAAGAGGAGGTCGCCGCCGATGGCTGCCAGGCCAGTGTTCTTCAATACCAGGGACTTGAAACCGTGCACCGCATAGGTGAAGGGATCGACCACGGCGATCGCCTTCATCCAGGGTGGGAAAGCGTTGATGGGGTAGACCGCACCGCTCGGGAAGAAGAGCACCGTGTTGAGCACCCCGAAGATGGCGCGAGGTACCAGCGGGTCATTCACCCGGACCATGATCAGGAACATCATGCTGATGAGCGCCAGCGCCGTGAACACCACCAGGATTAGCATGCGCCCCAGGCGCAACAGGTTGAGAGGGTCCGGTATCCCGGCGATCAGCGAGCCGATGGTGACCAGTACCAGTCCCGAGAGCATGGCCTTGATAGCGCCCGCCAAGTTGAACCCCATGATCAGGTCGAACTTGGTAAGCGGCGTCACCAGGTACCCCTCATGCAGTCCCCGCGCCTTGTCGTCGATGTAAATGATGCCGCCGCCGATCATGGCGGAGACGAAGATCGCCAGAACGATGGTTCCGGGGAGCAAGAACTGGATGTACGGTACGTATGGATACACTTCGACTACCGACAGCGAGACGGTACCGGTTCGCCGGAGCGCAATCTTCTTGGCGTTATACGTCGAGAGCATCTCGGTGAGGCTCTCGGTGACCGCGGAGGAGCTGAACTGATCCGTGTTGTCCTCGATGAGGGCGATGTTCGGGTTCTGGCCCGCCAGCACCTTGCGCGAGAACTCCGGGGGAATGTTTAGCACGGCGTTGATGCGGCCGTTGCGCAGGTCCTGCAGCGCAGTGCGCTGATCGCTGTAGGAAATGGTCTCAAAGGTTTTCGCGTTGGCGGCAACTGCGCTGCACATCTCTCTCAGCTGCACGGCGGGGACGCGGTGGTCCCGGTCGACCACCCCGACCTCCATGTTCTTGATCTTCCCTCCGAAGGCGTAACCGAGGACCACCAGTTGGACCAGCGGCAGCACCATGGAGACCACCATCAGCGCGGGACTAGCGCGGAAGCGGCGCATGTCGCGCTCGATGAGTGCCCAAATCCTTTTCAAAGCGTTTCTCATCTTGTCATCTTTCCCGACGCATCATGAACGGGCTTTCGCTGTTAGCGGGCGCCTGCAGGGTGTCGCGCAGCTGTCGGCCGGTGTAATGGACGAAGACGTCGTCGAGCGTGGTGCTCTGTACCGAAAGCGAGGCAATCGCCACCTCGGCCTGGCGGGCTTCGTCGATTAGGGCTCCGGTGGTGCGCGGGCCGTTGTGGGAGGCGATGCGGAAGACGCGGTCCTCTGCCTTCACCTCGGCCACATCCGGCAGCCCCTCCAGGACCGAGGTCCACCCCTCCGGCACGGTGGCGAAACTCACCTCGATTACGTTCTGGCCGGGGATCGAAGCCTTGAGCTTGAGCGGCGAATCGAGGGCCACCAGCTTGCCATGATCGACGATGGCGACCCGGTCGCAGAGCCGGTCCGCCTCGTCCATGTAGTGGGTGGTAACGATGATGGTGAGATCGCGCTCCTTCTTGAGGCGCGAGAGCATCTCCCACACCGACACTCTGGAGACCGGATCGAGCCCAGTTGTTGGCTCGTCCAGGAAGAAGATCTTCGGCTCGTGCACCAACCCGCGCGCAATCTCCAGCCTGCGCCGCATTCCGCCGGAGAACATCTTCACCGGCTTGTTGGCCCACTGCACCAGGTCCACTGCCTCCAAAAGCTCCGTTATGGTCCTCTTGCGCTGCTCGCGCGGGATGCAGTAGAGCTTAGCGAAGATGGCCATGTTCTCCTGGGCGGTGAGGTCCAGGTCGGAGGTCATCGCCTGCGGGATTACCCCGATCGCCTGGCGCACCTCGTTGGCCGAGCGCACCACGTCATGGCCGATGATACGTGCCTGACCGGAGGTCGGAGGCATCAGCGTTGTGAGAATGCGGATCAGCGTCGACTTCCCGGCTCCGTTGGGTCCCAGCAGTCCGAACAACTCGCCGTGATTGACCGTGAAACTCAAGTGGTCTACGGCGCAGAAGTCGCCGAAGCACTTTGTGAGATTGTCGACCTCCACGTCCATGACGGGAAAGGAATTGTTCTCGGAAGCCATGGTTGTCACCTTAGCGGCAGCAGCGCGTAGGCCGTCATCCCCAAGGCCAGGGCTCGGTCGCGGTTGTCGCAGCGCAGCCGGACCTCGAAGGTCCTGATGTCCCGCTTGGTGCGACTCACGTCACGCTGGGTGGCGTAGTCACCGTCCACCCCGCGGAAGAAGACGGTACCCTCGCGGGTGGAGCCGGAGGGGAGCCGAACCGTCATCTTCTCCCCCATGCGGATCCGGTCGATGTAGCTCTCCTCAACATCGACCCGCACCCAGAGGTCATCGGGGTTTACCAAGGTAACTATCCCCTGGCCTGGAGTCACCACCTCGCCCTTGAGCGCAGCCCTCACGTCGACGATGGCGTCGATCGGTGCGCGTATCTCGGTATAGCCCAGGACCACGCTGGCCTTTTCAGCCAGCGCTCCGACCGCTGCCATATGCTGGACACTGGCTTTCAGGGCGGCCCGGCGTGCCACCACCTGCTCGGCATTGCTCCGCGCCAGCCCCAGCGTAGCCTGCGCCGCCTGTACCTGCTTGCGCAGGGAGGCGACCCGCGCCTGCGTTGCAGCCAGGTTGCTGCGCGCCTGTTCTAAATCCTGCTCGGAGTTGACGTTGCTGGCCCGCATTGCCTTGGCCCGGTTGAAGGTGAGCTGAGCGTACTCTAGGTCAGCCTCTCCCTGGGTCACCTGTGCGGCGTACATGGCGAGGTTCGCCTCGGCCTGGCGGATCTGCTCTCGGGTCTGGGAGATCTGGAACTCCAGATCCGCCTTGGCCTGCGCTACCTGGGCCTGCGACTCCTGATGGCTCTTCAGGTAGTAGGCCCGGTCCGCCTTTAGTTCCTGCGGCTGGATCACCGCCAGTAGCTGCCCCTTTTTCACGACGTCGCCTTGCAGAACCAGAAGTTGCTGCAAGCGCCCTTGGATCTGGGAGCTCACCTGGACGTCGTCGGTGGTCACGATGCCGGTCAGCACGAGGGTCTGCGGCCGGCGCGATGTCCAGAGATAGACTCCCAGCGCAGCGGCGACGAGGATGAGGATGAGAATTTTCAGCCTGGTTTTCATGTCGTTGTCCGTTGTAGTTGAAAGGATTCATGTCTGCAGCGAGGATTTGACTTAGTGTTTATGTTGCTACATGCCAGTGACATCAGAATTCACCTCGGCTGGAGACGATAAAGAGGCACACCAGAGCAATTCCGACAAATCCGCGGAAGAATGCAATCCGTACTCCCATTTTCAGTTTCCACCTCTGTCATCTGCCTGTTTTGCACATTCCGGCTGAATACCCTTCACAAAAACATTCACCATGTCGCTCAGGTGGTCTTCCAAAGCGCTTTCGGGGGCTAATGACCAGACCAGCGTGGTTCCCAAAACCATACTCTGAAGGGAGCGAGCTATCTCCTTAGCCTGGAGATCGGAGCGGATTTCTCCAGTTTGCTGTCGCGTTCCAATGAGATCGGCCAGCATTTCTCTGCCCTGGCACGTTCCTTCAGCCATTTTGTGTCGAATTGCGTCATTTGAAAAAATTGCGGTTATGAGACTCCGGAAGAGTGTGGGGCTTTTCTGCTGCTCTGCGGTCATGGTAACTGCCAATTTGTAAATTAGAGCGATGAGCGTTTTATCGGAGTTCATGCTTTCTGCAACAAACTCCTTGACTCTCCTTATCTGCATTTCCTGAAATTGCAGCAGAATGCTCTCCTTATTTTCAAAGTAGTTGAAGAAGGTTCCCTTGCCGATATCCGCTCCTTCGGCAATTGCATCAATAGTGGTGGCACTAAATCCTCGTTCCGCCAACAGTTGCAGCGCTACGCGGAATATTTTCTCACGTGTCTCGATGCTGCGACGATCTCGTCTGCCGATACGCTTTTTTGGGAGGTCCGATTTTTCACTGGCTATTTCGGTGGTTTTCTTTGGCAAAAGTAGCCTCCTTAGTGACCAGTAGTCATATATGACTGTAAGTCATTTTGTTTAGTTTGTCAAGTTGTTTAGAAAAGGAAACCCCATAACTCAGTCTTTGGTATCCATTGTTATGAACACCTCAGTTATCGGATGTATTAATATTAAGGACGACCTGTTGATTGAGGAGGAATGATCATTAATACTGGGGACGTTTCCAGAGCACTGATCTTCGGCCCTTGTCTGTAAAAATAAAGGAAGGTGACAGCTATGAATGATATGAAGAACCGAATCACTCAGTCTTTGACTCTTTTTGTTTTGATGGTGTTTATCTTTTCAGGTTATGGGTTTTGTCTCGCACAAGCACACAGTTGCGACAATCTTAAACTGCGGCTTTCAGGAAGGACTTTTGCCCAAATAGTTTTGCATCCTTCTTAATGTTTGTCTGATTTTTCTTGATCTACCTGGCGAGAAGCATCGCTTCTGGTAATGCTTTCCTCAAGTTGTTTCACCCTTTTTTTCTGCTCTCGCAAATCAGAATTTTTTCTTAATAGAGAAGGAATAGAAATGAGTATGCCGGTAAGCAAACCCGAAGTAAAAACTACTACCAAAATCAAGGCAAGAGAGCCGGTATAATGGAACGAAAGAAAGCTAACTGTTACAAGAGCTGAATTTTGCAATGCAAAAAGAATAATTACGAGTGCAATTAAAAGTGCCAGAACAATGAAAAATCGCATACCCCATCCCAACTGCAGAGTTTAAGCCATTATATCACATAAGAATATGATCATTCTGAAATCATCTAATTATTCCCACTTGTAACATGCAGAGTAATAACAGATTCGCTTCGCGCGGCTTCAGGAAGAAAAAGAAAATATTGTCGCTAGCAACAATCATGCGGTGTTTAATTGGAAACTAACAATCGTCTGACAGTGACAGATAGGGCAGGTTCTTTTTTTACAGATAAGGGCCTTCGAATAAATAACTTGCCCGTTGATTCATCTCAGCTTCAGGTCATCTTTGACGTGTGGAAGGTGCTGAACTCTTACGCTTCATGATGCACTATTCCCACTGCCACTATTCCCACTGCTGCCCTATTTATTTAATTCTCTTTGAAATCGCCTTGAACTCTTCTGTCCCGGCAACTTTGAGTAACTGAAACAGCACTGTCTCGGTGCAGGTGACAATGGCCCCTGCGTCCCGCATGAATTCCGTGCCGGTCTCCCAGTTCTCTTTAGTCCTCGAACATACCGCATCCCGGACAAGATGCACATTAAACCCCCTCTCCAGAAGGTCGACGCACGTTTGCAGAATGCATACATGAGTTTCCATGCCGGCCAGTAAGACCGTTTTCCTTTTGAGCGCTTTGAGTGCGTTCATGAAGGCAGGCTCACCACAACAACTGAAGGCAAGCTTTTCGACAGGCTGATAGACAGTGAGCGCATCACGTATTTCGGTTACTGTCTGCCCGAGGCCCTCTGGATACTGCTCTGTCACTAAAATGGGGATATTCTGTATCTTTGCAAGTTCTATCAGATGCAGGCAATTATTAATCACGGCATCCCTCATTTTCATAGACACAGCAAGCCTGTCCTGAAGGTCGACAATCAGCAGAACGGTGTCACTCTTATCAGGGAAATAATTAATCACGCTGCCCTCCATTTATACAAAAATTTGCACTTATACTATATCAGAAACATCAGCACGTTTTATAGGCAAGAGGCAATTCTGAAGTCATGAGAAGGGGGGAGCAGTTACAGCGCTCGGACAAACAGCCTGTTCCCGTCAGTCCTTTCCTAGTACGTCAGTTAATTTTTGGACATGCCTGCGCCACTTGGCGCAGAGTAAAAACCTGCTGACCCAGCACCCTATTTAGCATCGCTTTTGATTTGTGATAATATAGTCTTATGAAAGATAAAAAAGTCTCTGCACGCCTTCGTTTCCCTGAAGAGGAGAAATTAAGGCCGTGGCTTCCCCTTCTTTTGGACGCCTTCGCCCTTATTGACAAAGGCCTTTCAGCGGCTATCCAGGAGCATGAGAAAAAATTCAAAACCAAATTGGCTTGCAAAAAAGGCTGCGGTTCGTGCTGCCGCACTCATAGTGATATCCCTCTCTATCCTTTGGAAATGGTAGGAATTTACTGGTACACCATTGAGAAGTTAGGACAGCCTTTGCGCGGCATTTTAAAAAAACAACTCCTGGAACACCGGAAAGGCAACTCCTGCCCTTTTCTGGTGGACAACGCATGCGCCATTCATAACTTCCGTCCGATAGCGTGCAGGCAGTTTAATGTCTTCGCCTCTCCTTGCGCAGAAGGCGAAGACCCATACTATACCCGAAGGAAGGACGTCCTGACTCCATCCAAAAAGTTCACCGACCGGGCAATAATGGTAATGCTGCCTTTTTACGGCGTGACTGATGAAGCAGCTAAAGCCCATGCAGTAAATTCAGGTTTAATTCACTCCCAGGCCTGTGTTCTTCAGGCGTGCCACTGGAAAGAACTTGCTTTAAGGATGGACCACTTCGATACTAGATAAACCTCTTCCGGAAAGAAACTCGCAAGCCTTTGCTATAGCTTCTTCGCGGGAAGTTAAACCCATGTCTATGGTAAGTTCCGGGTTTAGCGGTTCCTCGTAAGGGACCTGCACGCCGGGGACCGGCCAACCGGCCTTGCCCTTTGCATAAATGTCTTTGGGGGCCTCGTGGCTATCGCTGCGGGAGGCTTCCCTTTCAGCACAGATTGGGAGTGGGCATCTGAGATAGATTTCCATAAAGTGAGGAATGAGTTGCCGGGCCAGTTGTCGCCATTTTCTCATATTTCCGGTAGCATCGATTATTGCACAATGGTCAAGAGTTGAAAGTGTTTTTGCGGTATAAACGATAGCCCGGTATACGATGTCTCTTTCGGTTTCAGAATACACAGGTTCGGGCGTGACTATTTTCCTGAGTTCGTCCATTCTCAGAATAACGAAACCCGAAAAACGCTCCTTAATGCCGTCTGCAAGAGTACTCTTGCCGCTTCCAGGCAAGCCTGTAATCCAGATGACAAGACCGCTCATGGTTAGTTAAAGCATACCACAGAATCCGGCCTTAGGGCTACTTAGTTCCTTTTCCTGGGTTGCTGCTCTCTTGTTTCCTGGCAATCACGACATAGCAGAGCAAAGGGCATTACTTTCAGCCTTTCCATGCTTATTTCTTCACCGCATTCTTCGCAGTTGCCGTAACTTCCTTCGTCGAGCCTTTTTAGTGCCAACTCGATTTTTCTGATGCTTTCCAGCTGCGAATCGAACTGTCTGCAGCTCATATGCTCGAGCTGATAGAATACCGAGCAGTCGCCCTCATCCTGTCCGGCGGCAATAGTTTGCCAGTTTTCACCAGACATGAATTTCTTGATCCCATCTGCAGAATTTCTGATGATCGCATCTTTTTTCTCATGCAACATCTTTTTGAAATTGTCCCTTGACCATGGTTCCGGCATATACCCTCCCCTTTTTTTTACCCAAAACTCAATACGGCAGAACATAGAGAAATTCTTTGATATGCCTTAACTATACACAGATATCATTAAAACACAATTACAATCACATTAAAAAATTGTTACAAGGAGCAACACTTTGTGTTTACTAAGTATTTTATTAAGGGGGTGACATAATTGGGGAGTGTGGCATAAGGAAAGGAGCGGCAAGGGCAGGCTGTTTATCGGAGCGGGCAACTGACTCTCATTTCTCTCACAGTCTCTACGAGGCTTCGTTTGTTTTTTTCCATAAATCGCTAAAGCGGTTGATCCCCCTTTCGGCCTCTTTCAAAAATTCTATTTTGTATTTTATTTTCTCTTTAAGCTTGTTCAGGTCGCGTATAAATACATCAAAAATATCAGTGTAGGCAGAACGAAAATATAGCATCGACTCAGAAACGGATTGCTCCAGATTAGAGAGATGGCTTGTTATGTGCGACAATAATTGATCGTGCATCCCTTCAATTTGCTGACTGGTAGCATCATCAACCCCTTTTCTTACCAGGAAAAGGGCCTTCTTCAGTTTTATCTCGTCAAAAGTGAAGTCCCCGGTTTTTATGTCAATGAACCCGAATGACAGCATCAAAAGCATAAATCCCAGGAGGCCTCTCTTTTTTACCAGCCGGTCTTTAATAAGCGCCTGTGTAAAAATATCGTCAAGTTTTATTTTTACCGGAGAGAAGCAAAATCCGGTAAAGTCCTCGGAAATCTTCGGCAGAGAAATATCGTTGTTCTGCAGCCTGTAATTCTTGTTTAAATGCGTATTGAGCATGGCGATCTTTTCATCCAGTGCATGCCTGTATTCTTCAAGCGTATTATTCTTTTCGGAGACCTCTCTCGCGAGGGTCCCCTTATATTTGCCAAGGACCGGTGCGTATAACTTCTCAATGACAGACTTGTCGATCGAGTAAATAATGCCGTCGGTTGCAGGTATCCTGCCGTTTCGCTGGAAAGACAAGAGTTCCTCGCTTGTCAAAGATTTAAAGATTTTTATCAATTGCTTTACACAATTCTCGAGTTGCATAGTCAGCACTTTGCGAAGGGATTTTTGGGCCAAGCCCAGATCTTTTGCTATATTCGCCAGCAGGGGCTCGACGGTGATGCCCTGCCCGGATGATGGAATGAGCGATTCAACGAAGTGTGTTATCTCATAGATTATTTCTTCGAGCTTTATATTGTCCTGCTCCAGGTGTTTAAGCAAATCATCTATAAAGATGTTCCGGAAATCATCGAGTTTCTTATTAACAATGGACATTTTATGATTCAGGAGTTCAATCTGGGCTTTTTCCAGCGATATATAATTGATATAACGCATGAGCTGTTCGAATCCGCTCTTCTCCTTCAGGTCCTGCAAGGTTGCATCCTCTTTCCCGTGAAACCACCTCAAGTTTCTTATCTGGTTGTCAAGGAAAGAAAGCACGGTCATATCGTCCTTGCCCTGATGCTGCAACAGACACTGGTCCAGTTGCTCCCGGAGTTCTTTGCCGTTAACGGCATCCAGACCGGCACAGCCTTCGGTTTGGGGCGCCTTTAACGCATAGAGATATTGGAGCGCCGAAAGACCGAAAATTACGATCCCTTTGTACCCCAACTCTTTAAGCTTTGTCCTCAGAAAATCAATAAAGCGCAAGCCGGATTTCTTCTCTTCGCTCAAATACATGAGGTCGAGTTTGTTGACAACAACGATGAAGGAATAGAATTTCCGGTGCTCTTCGAAAACATTTTTTATATCTCTGAGGAACTCTTCCTCGCTGGTTGTTAGATATTTGGAATAGTCGATTATAAAGAGGATGACATCAGCTTCCTGTATCCATTTGTAGGCGATATCCCTGTGATGGCTCCCGGCAAAATCCGGGCCCGGTGTATCAATAATGGTATAAGGAAAGGCGCGGTTTTGCGTGGGCACATAGCTTATATTCATAGGGGCATCGGAGTGATCGGGCGCAGCGGCGGTATGCATATCCCTGAATTCCTTCATGACATATTGTTTTAGCGAGGCGGGGCTGTCGAAAGAGGTAGTATTATTTTTATAATTAAGTGAGATCTTGCCGTTGTCGCTTTTTTTGTAAATACAGGTCGTGAATGTTGGGACTTCTATGCTTGTCGGCGTGTAATCATCTCCGAGGAGGCAGTTTACAACGACGCTTTTCCCTGACTTTTTAAGTGCCATTACGGCGACTTTCAATTCCTTAACCTGCATTTCCCTGATCGTCCCGCTGATATCGGAAAGAGTGTAGAGGATAGCATTTTTATATTCCTTCATGGAATCGTCAACGCGCGCATGGTATATGGAGGACCGCGCTTCCTCAGCAAAACGCTGTAACTCTACAAAGTTTTTTAAAAAAAGCCCCATTCTTCGGATTGCTGCCTCTTCGTTTTGCAGCATCACTTCAATATCGATATCAAGGTAGAGCAATTGCTGAATGACTTCACTGAGCAACTCCTTATCGTCTGTATCCAGAATAAACCGGTATCGTTCCAGGGTGTCTTCTTCAAGGTAGCGGACCAGTTCACTGAAGCGTTCAGGTCTTAGCAGAACGTTACCCGTAGATTTGTCTTTGAGATAGGCCTTGCAATCGAAGGAGAGATCTCTTGCGACCCTTATTTTGTGGATGGATTTCCCGTCTAGCCCTGCATTATCTATGAATTGGAAAAGAGGAACGGTTCCGTCAAGAAGAATTTTTTTGTCTACCACGGACAGAAAGCCCTGTGATGAGGAACTGTCAGGTGTATAGAAGGCGCTATCGATTTTGACTACATCCAAATTCCCTGTCCCCGGAGCGGCTTCCCCGCAGTATTAGATAATGTATAGTCTTTTTCCGATGTTATTATCTGTTTCAGCATGGTTCCACCCGAGCATAACTATTTTCACTTATGCCTTCTTGTAAATTTAACACATGCTGAAAAAATGTTTCCAGCAGTTTGGCCGGCAAGGATGTGCGTTCATGGTTGTGGGGCTCTCCAAGAAGTCATCCCCGTGCTTAAGAGCACCTGCTTAGAGCACGTACTTCTGGCACTGTTGGCTTGTCGGAATCCTTCTTGGAAATAAAGAAAGATTCCGGACAAGCCGGAATGACAAAATTGCAAACCCATAAATCTGGCGCAGGCCCAAGTGCAATTTAATACTTGACGATGTTTAGCGATCTTGTTAATATTTCATAGACGAAATGCATCATAAAAATTAAGGAGGCAGGAATGGCACCAAAGAAACCGGTTGCGAAGAATGCGGCAGCAAAAAAGACCACTGCAAAGAAGCCGGCTGCAAAGAAAACCGTTGTAAAGAAAACCGTTGCAAAAAAGACCACTGCAAAGAAGCCGGCTGCAAACAAAGCAAAGGGGAAGAGGGCGCCGAATCCGGCTTTCATGAAGGCCATGAATATCAGCCCTGCTCTGGCCAAGGTCGTGGGAAGCAAGCCACTCCCTCGGACAGAGGTTGTCAAGAAGTTGTGGGAGTACATCAAGAAAAACAAGTTGCAGGACCCGGTTAATAAGAGGAACATCAATGCCGACGGAAACCTTAAGGATGTGTTCGGGGGTAAAGGCACTGTCACAATGTTTGAGATGACCAAACTGGTAAACAAGCATTTAAGCTAAAAGAAACAGCCCGCTTAGAATAAGAAAGGCAGTAGACAGGGCTGCCTGTACTGCCTTTCTTAGATTTACGGACTCCTGCGAACAATTATAAATGAAAAATTAAGCTATTCGTTATAACCCTATAAAAAAGGACTGCAATAGTCTTCTTTAAGTAAGCAACACGAAGAAAATCACAATTAACTAGCGTGTTACTCCCCGGAAGGTCCTTCCGGGGAGTGTTTATTTGAAGGAGAGACTCCCGCACACCAGGGGTATGAGGTTTTTTTGTGGTGGCCCAGGGTGGGGCGGATTGACTAAGATAATCCGTAAACGGTACAATTTTTCATGCAGCATTCTCATTTTGTATCTCTCCATTTACATACTGAGTACAGCCTTCTGGACGGTGCAATAAAAATAGATGAGCTTATTGAGCAGGCCGTAGCCTACAAAATGCCTGCTCTTGCCATCACCGATCACGGAAATCTGTGCGGCGCTGTGGATTTTTACAAGAAGGCAATAAAAAAGGGCATAAAACCTATTATCGGCTGTGAGGTTTATGTTGCTCCCGGAAGCCGTTTTGACAGGACAAAAACAAATCTGGACAGCAATCTGACTGAAGAAGCAGCTTTTCACCTGATTCTCCTTGCACGGGACAATGCCGGCTATAAGAACCTGACAACCCTTGTCACAAAGGCCTATCTTGAAGGTTTCTATTACAAACCGAGGATCGATAAAGATATTCTTGAACAATACAGCGGAGGACTTATAGGCTTAAGCGCGTGCCTAAAGGGCGAGGTCCCCTACTATCTCAGGTACGGCAATCAGGACAAGGCACGCGAAGCAGCTTTACGGTACAAGCACATCCTGGGCCCTGAGAATTTTTATTTGGAGATCCAGCATAACGGCCTTCCCGAACAGGATGCGGTCAACAGTCAGCTCATAGAGCTTGCGAGTGAACTGCATATTCCCCTCGTTGCCACAAATGATTGCCATTACCTGAAGAAAGAGGACGCCCGAGCCCATGACATTCTCCTCTGCATCCAGACCGGAAAGACCGTAAAGGATGTGAAACGGTTAAAAATGGCAACGGATGAATTTTATTTTAAATCTCCTGACGAAATGAAAAATGCATTCCATGAGGTTCCTGAGGCTATAGACAATACACGGCTGATAGCGGAGCGGTGCAATCTCGAATTCTCGCTAGGCAGGAATTTGCTGCCCAAGTATGAGGCGCCTGAGGGGACAACTCCCGACAAATTCCTTGAAGCGCTGGCTGCAAGCGGGCTCCAGGGAAAGATGAAAGGCGAAATCCCTGCACATTATACCGAGCGCCTTGCCATGGAGCTTAATGTAATAAAAAAGATGGGGTATTCCTCTTATTTCCTTATTGTATGGGATTTTATCAGTTATGCTCGCAGCCGCAATATCCCTGTCGGACCCGGCAGGGGGTCTGCGGCAGGCAGTCTTGTCGCCTTCTGCCTTGATATCACCGAGATCGATCCTATCAAATACAATCTTCTTTTTGAGCGCTTCCTCAATCCTGAGAGGATCAGCATGCCTGACATAGATGTCGATTTCTGTAAAGACAGGCGGCAGGAAGTAATAGATTATGTTGCCGGGAAATACGGTGTGGACCATGTTGCCCAAATTATCACCTTCGGCACTATGGCTGCAAAGGCAGCCATTCGTGACGTTGGAAGAGTGCTTGACATCCCTTATGCGGAAGTGGACCGCATAGCGAAACTTGTCCCTGCAAACAATGTAACAATCAGTGATGCGATCAAACTTGAGCCGCAGTTGAAGGAACTTTACAACAACAACCAGACCGTAAAAGAACTGCTGGATATTGCAATGCGACTCGAAGGGCTTTCTCGCCATGCCTCCACTCATGCCGCAGGTGTGGTGATTGCGCCGGAGCCGCTGACCGACTTTACTGCGCTGTATAAAAACCCCTCGGAAAGCACCGTTACCACTCAGTTCGATATGGGAGCGATTGAAAGCGTGGGCCTGCTGAAATTTGACTTCCTCGGGTTGAAGACACTGACTGTTCTGAATAAGGCAGTGGAGTATATGAAACAGCAGGGAAAGCATCTAATCCTCTCTGAAATCCTGCTCGACGATGAAGCTACTTACAAGCTGCTTAGCTCCGGTGAGACCACCGGCATTTTCCAGCTTGAAAGCGACGGGATGAGGGACATCCTTGTAAAGATGCAGCCGAACCGTTTTGAAGACCTCATCGCCCTTGTTGCCTTGTACCGGCCCGGCCCTATAGGCAGCGGAATGATAGATGATTTTATAAAAAGGAAGAGGGGCGAAACAGAGGTTGAATATGAACTGCCTCAGTTGAAAGCAATTCTCGATGAGACATACGGAGTTATTCTTTATCAGGAACAGGTCATGAGAATTGCCAATAGAATAGCAAACTTTTCCCTGGGGCAGGCAGACTTGCTCAGGAGGGCCATGGGCAAGAAGAAGCCCGAGGAAATGGAAAAACAAAAAGAAGTCTTTATCAGCGGGGCTGTTGCCAACCGTGTCCCGGAGAGAAAGGCTGCACGTCTTTTCGAGCTTATGGCTTTTTTTGCAGAATACGGCTTTAATAAATCTCATTCTGCCGCTTATGCCTATCTTGCCTACCAGACAGCGTATTTGAAGGCCCATTATCCGGTCGAGTTCATGACTGCAAACCTGAGTGTAGACATGGGTGACACCGACAAGGTGGTAAAGCTTATCAACGAATGCAGGAGCATGGCAATAGAGATACTACCGCCGGACATTAATATGAGCGAACGCGAATTCAGGATTTTCGGCAATTTAGTGCGGTTCGGCCTTGAAGCAGTCAAGGGCGTCGGTTCTGCGGCTATTGAGGTGATGCTCAATGAACGTCAAAACGGCATTTTCAAGTCCTTCGGCGATTTCCTGGAACGTGTCGAAAATAAACGGGTGAACAAGAAGGTCATTGAAAGCCTTATCAAAGCAGGGGCCTTCGACTCGTTTTATAAGGGCAGCCATGAAGCATCCTCGGACTCAATACGCACAGCGCACGACGCAACACCGAATTGGGCCAGGGCAAAAGCTATGGAGACATTCTCTTCTCCTTCGAGGGCGAACGGCCTCGGCCCCGGTCTTTTTGGAGATGTTGATTCACCCGACGACATGCTGCAGCCCTGGGATGACAAAACACTGCTCCAGTATGAGAAAGAAGCCCTCGGCTTTTATATTTCAGGCCATCCTCTGTCCCGGTACCGGAAGATGCTCACTCCAATGGACGTTAACAGGATTTCAGATATTGCGGACAGGGAGGACCGGGATGACATCTGCGTTGCAGGCATCATAAGCGATATAAAGAGCAAGGCACGGGAGAAGGGGGTGACTGCATTTCTGTCGCTGGAGGATGAAACAGGAAGCGGCGATATACTTGTGTACCCTGCCCTGTACAGGGAGCTTGCGCCGGTCCTGAAAAAAGGCAATGTGGTGATTATACGCGGTCAGGTGTTCAAGGCGGAAAAAGGGGCCAAAATTATGGCCAGGGAGATCCAGGATGTGACCGATATGGAGGTCAGCGTAAAATACGAGGTTTCAGTCAAATGCGACACTGCCGCTGCGATGAATGAAAGGTTCCGGAAAATAAGGAAGTTAATGAATTTTGATTCGAATGGAAAAGACCGTGTATCTGTATCTTTCAGGTTTTATCTTCCCGAATATTGTGTTATCATAGCATCTCAACTGCAGCCGATCGGTAATTTTTTGGCAGAGGTCGAGCGGATTACGGGTGGCCTGGTGAAAGTATATTAAAAACAGGTCATAGGTAAGAGGTCATGGGTCATGGGCAATGTTTTTCAGGAGTTTTCCTATAACCTATGACCTATAACCTATCACCCGTCTTAAGGAGCAATTATGAGTTATTACCTTGATTTTGAAAAGCCGCTTGAAGAGCTTGAAACAAAAATCGAGGAACTTAAAAAGCTGTCGGACGGCGCCGAAATAGATATCGCCTCTGAGATAAAACGCCTCGAGAAAAAGGCCAAAGAAATACGGTCGGATATTTTTTCACACCTTACTCCCTGGCAGAAAAACATGATTGCGAGGCATCCGGAACGGCCTTATACACTCGATTACATTAACCTGATTGTCCAGGATTTTATTGAACTGCACGGTGACAGGAGGTTCGGTGATGACCCTGCCATTGTCGGCGGCGTCGGGAAAATCAATGGCAACCCGCTAGTCGTTATAGGACACCAGAAGGGCAGGGGAACAAAGGAAAGGATTATAAGGAATTTCGGGCAGCCCCATCCGGAAGGATACAGGAAGGCGTTGAGGCTGATGCGGCTGGCTGAGCGGTTCAGGAGGCCGGTGGTCACCTTTATCGATACACAGGGCGCATACCCGGGCATGGGTGCTGAAAAAAGAGGACAGGCAGAGGCAATCGCCGTGAATCTGATGGAGATGTCCAGACTCAAGGTACCGATAATTTCAATCGTCATCGGGGAGGGCGGCAGCGGCGGCGCCCTTGCCCTGAGTGTAGCGGACAGACTTTACATGCTGGAGTACTCCGTCTATTCGGTAATCTCTCCTGAGGGCTGCGCAGCGATTCTCTGGAAAGGAAATGATGACCTCTCATCAGAAGACTTTTCGAGGGCGGCAAATGCCCTTAGGATCACGGCACAGGACCTGAAGGTATTCAAAATAATCGATGACATCATCCCCGAACCGCTCGGCGGCGCGCACAGGGACCCGGAGGCCACTGCAAAACGTATGTCCGAGTATATTACAAAATCACTGGACGCTATGAAATCGAAAACGCCGGGGAAGCTCATCGAAGAGCGGTACAAGAAGATTCGGAAGATAGGCAGCCTGAGGGTCGAAGAATAAATAACTTGCACATTGATTCATCTCAGCTTCACGTCAGCTTTGACCGATCCTCAGTCGCAAACTCCTCAATGTAGCTCTGCTACACCTGCGTTTTTGCTCAGTGGAATCAGCCAAAGCTGACCCAAATCTGAGCGTCTGAATGTACAAGTTATTTATTCCCAGACCCTGAGTACTTCAATTCATAAATACGGTTGCATTCACGCGCCGCTGCATCCGTTCCAGTTTCGTTGCGCTCCCTCATCGTACGCAACGGTACGCCTCAGTCGCGCGCCTCGCTGGCATGGCGCATCGACACTTTCGGTGCGGCGCCGTATTTATGAACTGAAGTACTTATTCAAACAGAGCAGTAACGAACTCGGATGGATTGAAATCCTTTAGGTCATCCACTCCTTCGCCTACGCCTATAAGCCTTACAGGGATGCCAAGCTCTTTCTTTATCGCAAAGATGATACCGCCTTTTGCGGTCCCGTCAAGTTTTGTCAGGGCGATGCCAGTGACTCCGACCGCCTCATTAAATATGCTGGCTTGTCTGAGCGCATTCTGTCCTGTTGTCGCATCTACTACGAGGAGGATTTCCTGTGGGGCATCGGGCATTGCTTTCTTAATGACGCGGTTTATTTTTTTCAACTCCTCCATAAGCTGACTTTTTGTATGCAGCCTTCCAGCAGTATCAATGATGGCCACATCGGTCCCGCGCGCCTTTGCCGCTTCAACAGCATCGAAAGCGACAGAGGCAGGATCTGAGCCGCTCTGGTGTTTTATAATATCGGCTCCGGTGCGGTGGGCCCAGACTTCGAGCTGCTCGATTGCTGCCGCTCTGAAGGTGTCTCCCGCAGCGATAAGCACCGAGTTTCCTTCAGATATAAAGCGTGATGCAAGTTTCCCGATGGTAGTGGTCTTTCCGACACCATTGACACCAACGGTCAGGATCACAAAGGGCTTTTCGCCGAAAGTAACGAGCGGCTGATGAACGCCCAACAGCGAGACCATTTGGGACCTCAGGGCGGTCTTCACTTCTCCGGACGTGCGTATCTCGCCCAAGGTGACCTTCTCTCTGAGGAAAGCGGCTATTTCGGAGGAGGCCTCCGCACCGATATCAGAGGTTATGAGTATTTCTTCAATAGCATCGATGGCGGCGGCATCGACCGTCCGGTTAAGCAGAACGGTTTCGACTCGCTCGACAAGATTCTTTTTCGTCTTCGAAAGACCTGATTTAAGTTTGTCGAGAAAACCCATAATGAATTATGTGCAGCATAAGGGTGAGACTGAACAACAGGTACGACTTAAACTCCCTTTTTCGCTCCCATGAAACTTCAACTCTTGAATACGTTTATACTTTCACTATGTTGGGGCGCCGGTTACCCGGCCCCACCTAGACACGTGAACTCGTAACTACATCCGGTTTTGCCCTCGCTACTGGTGAAGATTAACGGAGATGGCGTTCTTTTCTTTTGTTACATGGAATTTGGACGGCTTGAGGAGTTCAATCTTTACCGTAACCATACCCTTATTCTGTGTGTCCTCATCGACCATAATGTCCCCGATGAATGACGAGGTAAATTTGTATGATTTTTCAACTTTACTGCCCACGGGTTGTATTTTAAGTAAGACCCACCTCTTGCCATCTATCATTTCGGTTGTCGCATTATATTTTAATGAACCGTCGATACCAGGTATATTTATTGTAATAACGGATTTCTTTTTGGACTCGACCAGTGATACATTGTTGATATTAAGCTGGCGGTTTCCCTTGGCCTTTGTCTCTTTTCCCCTCTTCTCTTTTTCTTTTGTCTCTTTTAATTCTTTTGCCTTTACTTTTTTTGTCTTTTTAAGTTGTTTTACAGGCGCCACTGCCTTGGCCTGCTGCTTTTCTACCGCGGGAGCCGGTTTCTTTACCGGGACAGGCAGCTGAACAGGAGATGAGGGTGTTGATGTGGTTGCAGAGGATGCCGCTATTGTGAAGGCCTCGGACTTGTTGTACTGCACTTCGACCACTGCGTTGCCATTAATGAATTCGGATGCAGGTATCTTGTTCGGCACGAGTGTCCCGCTTCCAGTGGTGGTCAGGAGCACGTCAGGGCCAACGAGATTGTAATTCTTGATGACATGGTTAAGCTGATTATAGACAGTCACTTTGAGCTTGAATTTCTGACCGGCTATTGCTGTTTCGGGTGTAGTAACCTCATACCGTTCCGGAACAGGAGATATTGCATGAATCATCTCTGTCGAACCTTTTTGACCTTTGGTGTTTTCAGTGGCGATGATTGCTACGTCTTCGGCAATATCATAGCGCAGATCCACTTTTGCTTGTCCGTTCACGAACTCATAGGCCGGGATCGTGGAAGGGAAAGGCTTTAATCTGCCGGTCGAGGTGATTGACACGCCGCTGCCGACGGACCCGTAGCTTGACACCACGTTGTTAAAGCGGTCAACAGCTACTATGGACACCTCAAAAGGCTCGCCTGCAATGACGTCTTTCGGAGCGAATAGTTTAAATGAATTCACGGGGCCGCTGTTGATGTCGATCTTATCGCTGCTTCCGACACTGCCTGAAATCAGGTCCTTGGCTTCGATATGGGCCGACCCGGACTTTTGCGATACAAGTGTAATAGAACATGATCCATTCTTCAGATCGGGTATCGACGGCATATCGATTTTGAGGTCTGCATCGCCTTTGAAGATAAGATTTATGTTTTTTCCGGGAATGGGGTCTAATACTGTATTGCCGTATGCATCTTTTGCGATTATTTTCAACTCAAAGGGATCACCAGCCTGTGCAATGCGGGGGGACCTTATCACAAAGGAAGTCAGTTTATTCGGGAAAACTGTCAGGTCTTTTGAAACGATTGGTATAGGACTCCCGCTCTCACGGATAGCAAAAGTTAATGACTCGGCAACCTTGTCCGACAGCGTGACGATCAACGCACCGTTTGAAAATGATGATGATTTAAAGGATGTTGGCTTAACCTCAGCCGATCCGGTGACCCATATCTTGAACTCCCGCTCATTGTCGCCGAAATTAAAAAGCACGTTGTTGAAGGCGTCTACTGCCTGCAGACTTAAGGTGGTCTCTTCTCCGGCGACGATCTTTTCAGGAAGTTTAATATTAAAGTGATCGAATTTCCCGGGGTTTATAAGAATCTCTCCCGCAAGTGAAAACGAGGGTGCAACTATGGTCAGGGTTATCAGCAATTGCAGGAAAATTAAGAGCTTTTGCATTTTTTGTAGCATATTTAAGAACCCCCTATAGTTATATCAAATTAATTGCTTATCTATTATATTTTTCCAACGAAGTATATCATAAAATAGTGCAAATAGATATTTATATCATAATATATTATATTAGTGAGCAATATAGTAGCATAACACATTAAAATTTACCACTTATAAACGCAAACGGACATGGCAAAAGTTGAATGATTGGGGACTGACCGGTATGAGAGTCTGGCTCACCTACAGGGTGAGTGGGTATTTTCGAGGCAATGACAAAATTGCAAACCCATAAATCTGACGCAGGCCCCGCAGCACCAATGTCCTTGAAAAAATTGAAGGTAATTTGGTATTATCAACAATGCCTGGGGACTTTGTAAAGGCTGGCTTATTGCTGCGTGCGATAGCAAAGCTGGTCGATTTTATTATTATTGCTCTAGCGATAAAGGCTGTCCCTCAGGTGGGGTATTTTGCCGGCCTCGCCTACCTTCTTATCAGTGATGGTCTTTTTGATGGAAGGAGTCTGGGGAAGAAGATAATTCGATTGAGAGTGATCTCGCCGGATACCGGAAATCCCGGGACTTTCAGGGATTCGATAGTGAGAAACATCACTTTTACCTTCTCGCTCCTTCTGTACAAGATACCGCTGCTCGGATGGATTCTTGCTCTGCTCATCACTGCGCTTGAGTTCCTGCTGATACTGGGCAATGAGGAGGGCATGAGGCTTGGCGATGAGCTGGCGAACACCAAAGTCGTTGAAGGGTGATCAAAGTAAATTTTAAATGGCGAATTTTGAATGCGGAATTAATGAAAAATACAATAAGTTAACATTCAAAATTCAACATCATTAAAAGCTGAAAGGGGGTATGCAGCGTGTTTATTCATAAGATACTTGGTATGTTCTCGAATGATCTTGCGATTGATCTGGGGACAGCAAATACACTTGTTTACGTGAAGGGGAGGGGCATCATATGCAACGAGGCTTCTGTTGTGGTAATCAGAAGAGACAATAAACTCCCTGTAGCTGTTGGCATAGAGGCAAAAGAAATGCTTGGGAAGACCCCCTCGAATATTCTTGCTATCAGGCCGATGAAAGACGGCGTCATTGCGGATTTTGACGCAACGGAAGTCATGCTTAAATATTTTATTACAAAGGCGCACAACAGGAAGAGCTTTGTCTCTCCACGCGTGATAATCGGCGTACCGTCCGGTATCACACAAGTGGAACAGCGCGCGGTCAAGGACGCTGCACATGCTTCGGGGGCACGTGAGGTTTACCTTATAGAGGAGCCGATGGCAGCAGCGGTTGGGGTCGGACTTCCGGTCGGCGAGCCGTCGGGCAACATGATAGTGGACATCGGCGGCGGGACCACCGATGTAGCGGTGATATCACTTGACGGAATTGTCTACAGCAAGGCGGTGCGAGTGGGCGGCGACAAGATGGACGAGGCAATTATGGCTTATATCAAGCGGAAATATAATTTAATGATAGGGGAGCGGACTTCAGAGCGGATAAAAATTGAGCTTGGTTCGGCTTATCCCACCAGTAACCCTGAGCCCATGGAAATCAAAGGAAGGGATCTCGTGTCCGGCATCCCCAAGGCGATCAACATTACCGAGGATGAGATACGGGAAGCTCTGCAGGAAAGTATAGGGCTTATTCTGGATACTATCAAAGTCACGCTGGAAAACACCCCACCTGAGCTTGCTGCCGATATTGTTGACAAAGGCATTGTTCTGGCAGGAGGAGGCGCTTTGTTGAAAGGGCTGGATATCCTGATCAGAGAACAGACCGGAGTGCCGGTGATTCTTCCCGACGACCCTCTTACAGCGGTGGTCAGAGGGTGCGGAATGATGCTGGATAAGCTGGAACTTCTTCAAAAGGTCGCAATCAGCACTAATTAATGTCAAAGGGTAAAAAGAGACTGCTTATTCTGTTTGTCCTTGTCTCGGCATCCCTTGCACTAATGAGTTACCAGCACAATCACAATAAAAGGGCGTTTTCTTTTTTTGATGCGGTAATATCCTATCCGTATTATGCACTCAATGAATTTACGGCGAACGCCGATATAACGATTAGAAGGCTGCGGAGTGCCTTTGAGGAAAATAAGCTGCTCAGGAAAGAGGTCAGCCAACTCCTGCTCGAAAAACAGCAATACAGGGAGATAATTCTGGAAAACGAACGGCTTAAGGCGCTGCTGCCGTTCAAAGAGGAGGAGCCGAGATTTGTGACGGCAGCCAGGGTCATAGCGCGAGGATCGGACAGGCTGCTTAACATCGTTATTCTTGACAAGGGGGGGAAAAGCGGAATAGAAAAGGGCATGGCGGTCATTACGCCTCAAGGCCTTGTCGGCAAAGTTTATTCAGTGCAGGACTCCTTTTCGGACGTATTACTCCTGAAGGATCCGAACTTTTCCGTGGCGGTCAGGCTGCAGAATAGCCGGCACGAGGGTGTCCTGTCGGGGGCGGGTCATGATTATTGTATGCTGAAATATGTCCCTCCCGAAGAGACCGTGGCAAAGGGAGAAGTGGTAATAACGTCGGGCTTTGACGGGATGTTCCCCGAGGGCCTGCCGGTCGGCGTGGTCAGCAAAGTGAAAAAAGAAGGGATAGAATTTTTCCAGTACATAGAGGTACAGCCTTTTCAGTCGAGCGCAAAGCTGGAAGACGTCATTGTGCTGAAACGGGTGCTCCCCAATAGTTAACTGGGTTTTGGAGGGCTGGAAATGAATGCGCTGAAATGGATAGTCCTTGCCCTGCTTGTTTTTCTTCTGCAGACGCAGTTTTATTTTATGCGGTATTTCTCCAATCTTACTGTTATTCTTGTCTACTATTTCGGATTGAAAAGCCAACAGCGCAACTCGGATCGTGATTATTCCGGAAGCAAAGCAGAATTTGAAAGCGTAGCATTCGGGGTCATTATCGGGTTGATGGAAGATGTTATATCCGGCTCCATAATCGGCCCTGGACTCCTGAGCAAGGGGCTGCTGGGGCTGATGACGCCGGTTGTTTTTACCGATATGATATTTAAATGGACACCGCTGTGGGGTGCGATCGTTATTATTATTTTCACCCTTTTTGACGGAATGGTGGTGGTCTGCTCCCGGATAATGTTTACAGGAATTCATGTCTCCGGCGCAACACTTTTTCAGGCCATGTTCGTTCAGTCTATTATGAACATCCCTTTTGGGATTTTTTTACTGCCGTGAATGACCCGGGACAAATAGCGTGAGACAAAAGAAGTCCCTGACAAGTTTCCTTATGGATATTGGGCATCTTCCCCTGGTGTGCGCCTGATGCAGTTGAAGAAGATACAACGGGGCTCTTATATCATTGTCGCAGTTTTTTTGTTTTTTTGTTTCAAACTCTGGCAGCTTCAGGTTATCGAAGGTGACAAGTACAGGGCCATGTCCGAGAGCAACAGGTTGAGAATTGTAAAAACTCCTGCCCCAAGAGGAATTATTTTTGACCGGAACGGGACTCCGCTGGTAAAAGATGTCCCTGTTTTCAGTGTCTCCATAAGCCCCGAAAGCCTCAAGGGCCTGGACCTCGACGCACTTGCAAAGTTTCTCGGCATTGAAAAAAGCGAGATTGCGGAGAAGCTGAACAGGAAAGACAACAGCCCGTTCATCCCCCTTAAGATAAAAGAGGGTCTGAGCTTTCCTGAGATTGCACATGTAGAAGCAGGGAAATCGGATTTCCCCGGCCTTTTTGTCGAGACAGAGGTGGGGAGAGAATATCCCTTCGGCAAAGTCGGAGCCCACGTTATCGGTTATTTGAGTAAGTTGACGCCTGCACAGTTTGAGAACCCGGATTTCAGGAATTTTCCTCCGGATGCCCTAATAGGGCAGTGGGGCGTTGAGGAGGTCTTTGATAAAGAATTGCGGGGTACTCCCGGTGAACGGATCATAGAGGTCGATGCCCTCGGCAGGGAATTGCGGCTTATTCAGCAGAGGCCGCCTGTCAAGGGGAAGGACATCACCCTTAGCATCGATATTGATATCCAGGAAGCTGTTGAGGATGAGTTTAAGGACAAGGCCGGCGCATTAGTGGCGATAAAGCCTGACACTGGAGAAATACTTGCACTGGAAAGTCTTCCGTCGTTTGACCCCAATGTGTTTTCGAGGGGCATAAAGTACCAGGATTGGGTGTCGCTCATAGAAGACAAGAAAAACCCAATGCTCAACAGGGCGCTTCAGAGTCAGTATCCTCCGGGGTCGACCTTTAAAATAATTACGGCAACGGCGGCACTGGAAGAAGGGGCCATTGAGTTAGACAAAAAGATCAACTGCACAGGTGGAATACACTATGGGAAATGGACATTCGGATGCTGGAAAAAGGGCGGGCATGGTCCAATCGATTTCCATCGTGCAATTGTAGAATCATGCGACACCTATTTTTACGAAGTTGGGAGGAGGCTGGGCATAGATAAGATTTATAAATATGCAACCGCCCTCGGTCTGGGCAAGGATACAGGTATCAATCTTATGATCAAAGAGCGGCGCGGATTGATCCCCAACACTGAATGGAAGAGACAGAAGAAGAAAATGCCCTGGTACCTTGGAGAAACATATAATGCGGCAATAGGACAGGGATATGTTTCCGTAACTCCTATTCAGATGGCAAGGATGATGGCGACCTTTTCCAATGGGGGGACTCTTTATCCTCTCTCGCTGATAAAGGGAGGCAGCAGGCCTGTCGGACAGGTTGGTATTAGGCCTGAAACAATACAAACGATAAAGGAGGCGCTGGCAGGAGTGGTGAATGAGCCCGGCGGCACCGGGCATTCCGCTCAGTCGCAGGCTGTTATAATCGCCGGCAAGACCGGGACCGCACAGGTCGTCGGAAAGCAGCGGGGGGTGTCAGGCGAGAAATATATGGACCATGCCTGGTTTGTCGGCTTTGCGCCTGTCGATAAACCGGAAATAGCTCTCTCGGTTTTTGTTGAGCACGGCGGACACGGTGGCACGGCAGCAGCGCCGATTGCCAAGCGGGCCATCGAAGCGTATCTTATAAAACATAAACCGGCTAAAGCCGAAGCCCCGTTATCTCCTCAAGCAGGCAGTATCTCCGAAGTTCAGGAGAAAAAGGAAAATAGTCCGGAGGTCCGGGAATGAGTGTAAAGATCGACCGCCGCTTAATCAAGAATTTTGACTGGTTGACCTTCGGCCTGATTATTTGTCTATCTCTGATCGGCGTGATAACGATTTACAGCGCAACGAGACCGCCCGCGGGTGTTGGCGTACACCCTGATTTTTACTCGAAGCAGATCATCTGGCTTATCATAAGTATCGCCGCCCTTTTTGCCATGGTTTTTTTTGACTATAAGTGGCTGGACCGTTATGGCTACCAGCTTTATGGGATCGGTCTTTTTCTGCTCGTCGCCGTTCTTATTGGAGGGAGGTCGAGCATGGGGGCCAAACGGTGGTTGAGCATAGGTTTTTTTTCATTTCAACCGTCGGAATTCTTTAGAATCATGTTCATTATCGGCTTTTCGTCATATCTTACGGGCCGCAAGAACGCTTCCGGGGAGAAGATGTCGGCGAAGGTCGTTGTTATGTTTGCGCTGCTCCCCCTTGCTTTGCTCATAAAGCAGCCGGATCTTGGGACCGCTATTCTTATGATATCCTTATTCATAGTGCTGTCAATTTCGAAAGGCGTGAGCAAAAAGATTATAACCGTAGTGCTGATCATAGCAATTGTTTCAGTTCCTTTTCTGGGTCACATATTTTGGGAGGGACTCAAGGATTATCAGAAAAACCGCCTTGTTGCTTTTATGGACCCCGATGTTGACCCGTCAGGGATCGGCTACCATATTAACCAGTCTAAGATATCTATTGGCTCAGGCGGTATTTTAGGCAAGGGCTACCTCAAGGGGACGCAGGGTCCGCTCAGATTTTTGCCTGAGAATCATACGGATTTCATATTTGCCGTCTATGCTGAAGAAAGTGGCTTTATCGGCAGCTTTCTTCTTATGTGCATTTATTTATTGCTTTTCCTTCGCGGACTTGATACTGCATACCGCGCAAAAGATGAGTTTGGAAGTCTCCTGGCGGCAGGCATAACCGCTATGTTCTTTGTCTATTATTGTGTTAATATCGGCATGACGCTCAGCGTAATGCCTGTTGTGGGCGTTCCGTTACCATTTGTCAGCTATGGCGGCACAGCGCTTTTGAGCAATTTTATTGCCGCCGGCATACTTATAAATATCAGAACTCGAAGGTTCGAGTTGTTTTACCCAGCTTAATGCGTTGTGCGTACAGCGTTCAGCGTTATAGCGCTAAAAGAGCAATAAACAACACATTTATACAGGAAGCGCAATAAACGCTAACCGCTATACGTTAATATGATAATATATAAAGAGTTCATCGCCCTCACCCTAGCCCTCTCGTGCCAGAGGCAAGGGGCTTCTTAAGACTTCCCTCACCCTTGATGGGGTAGGGTGGGGGTGAACTATTATTGCAATTACATTTTGTCCGGAGGCATGCCATGAGAGTAATAGAAGGCGATCTACAGGCAAAGGGTTTCAAGTTTGGGATCATTGTAAGCAGGTTTAATGATTTTATCACATCCAGACTCCTTGAAGGCGCTACCGATGCACTTTTAAGGCACGGCGCCAAAGACGACGATATCGAAGTGGTAAGAGTCCCCGGTGCTTTTGAAATTCCACTTATTGCAAAAAAACTGGCATCGAAGGGGACCTTCCAGGCAGTGATATGCCTTGGAACTGTGATCAGGGGAGCAACCCCGCACTTTGATTATGTAGCTTCAGAGGTTTCAAAAGGCATAGCAGCCGCCTCTCTTGAAACAGGGGTCCCCATCGCATTCGGAATTATCACTGCTGATACTATCGAGCAGGCAGTCGAACGCGCAGGAGCCAAGGCAGGCAACAAGGGATGGGACGCTGCGGTGACCGCGATAGAAATGGCGCAGGTGATTAAAAGGCTTTGATCTGACAGATGAAGAGAAGAAAGGCAAGAGAATATGCTTTACAGTTCTTGTACAGGATAGATTTTTTTGATGGCCCCGGAGGAGAGCCTGGGCGTTATACAAAACCAGGAGAACTCAAAGGAGAGATTGAGTCTTTCTGGAACGAGGCAGGCGATGCCGAGCAGGATGTAAAGCTGTTCGCAGGGGACATTATAACGGGTACTATAATGCATCTTGAAGAGATAGATTCTGCAATTCAGCGAATTGCAGAGAAATGGACCCTCGCGCGGATTGCAAGTATCGATAGAAATATTCTCAGGTTCGCCGCTTATGAACTATTATTCCGGAAAGACATCCCGAGCGCAGTGACCATAAACGAAGCCTTGGAGATAGCAAAAAAATATTCTACCGCTGAATCGGCATCTTTTATCAACGGCATTCTTGACAAAATAGCGCGGGAATACGGCATGAAAGGACCGGACCATAAGTCAAGAGGGTTGGAGGGTTAGAAGGTTGGAGGCTTGGAATGTTTTAAAGGTGGGAAGCTGACCCTCTAACCTTCCGATCCTCTGATCATCTCTACGTTGCTGTACCGGTGAGTTCTTCGAAAAGCTCTTTGACGGAGGTTATACGGTCAATACGGGCAGCAGTGGTCCCGACAGTATAAAGCGGCTCCTCTTTATCCGGGTTATAGCCCGCAGAGCTCAGGAGTCCGTTGCATATACAGAAATGGTGCTCGTTGCTTTCTTTTGCAGGACAGACAGTGAAATTGCCTGCGCTGTCTTTAAGCAGCACATAGCCTTTATCACACTTTGGGGATCTCCTCCGATCAAGAGCGGAGACATACATGGGTGATTG
>Ga0181539_1001044_pt1 | contig 31762 bp, 24 predicted proteins | sample PEATcosm2014_Bin_46_FD_119767 | JGI IMG/M metagenome (GOLD analysis project Ga0181539, IMG submission 119767) | Peatland microbial communities from MTU Mesocosm Facility, Houghton, MI, USA - PEATcosm2014_Bin23_60_metaG | ecosystem: Environmental > Terrestrial > Soil > Wetlands > Peat | place... | reverse complement strand
TTTGCCCATAACCGCATCTTACAAGCCTTTCCTCCATTGTCAATAATCAACCCCACCCTCCTCCCCAAAATCTTGAGACTTGATCTGTGGGGAGCCAAAATCTATCTCCGACAGGCTCCTAGATGGCCCGTTCTCGACGAGTGACGGAAAAAGGTACAAGGACTGTGAAGAGTAATGAGTGGCGAGAAAAGAAGTCGAGGGCGGAAAGGCGGGGAGCGCCCATAACCCATCTCCACCGCGCACAGGCGCTAGAATGACGGCAATCGACGGCTGAAAGCCCACGCGGCGGGCATCGTCATTTGGCCCAGGGCGAGCCAGCCGTGGGTTGCTGACGGCATTCGCGATTCGTCAGCCCCGGTAGGGGCGGCATCGGGGTATCGCTAGGGAGAAACTAGAGGTCATCGCGGGCACCATTCAAACGGTAACCAGATGTCGCCCCTTGCAGGGGCTGGAGACTCCTTTGCGACGTTTCTTCCCACGGCTGGCTCGCCGTGGGCTAATCGATGTCGCCCGCTACACGGGCTAGCTGCCGACGGTACCTATCCTAGCGCCTATGCCCCCGTATGGCACATTTCCCCGCATCGGTTATCGGCAACGCCAAGGGAGAAGATGAACCAATTTGCCGACAATAATGCTCGAAGATCGAAAACGGAAGCTCGAAAACCGGCGATCGGCCATCGATAATTCCCCGACAGCCCAACCCACCCCGTGACACACTTCCTCGCTTCGGTTATCGGCAACGTCACGTGAGGAGATGAACCAATTTGCCGACAGCGAAAATCGCAATTCACCAAATCACCCGATGACCCGATGGGTAGGTGACCCGATCTCAACGAGCGACGAGAAAAAGGCACAAGGACAGTGGCGAGCGATGAGTTGCGAGAAATAGATCCGAGGGCAGTTGGGCGGGGAGCGCCCACTGCCACCCCCCCGCGTGACGCATTTCCCCGCATCGGTTATCGGCAAGGACACGTTAGAAGTTGACTCAATCTGCCGACAATGATGCTCGAAGATCGAAAACCGAAGGTCGAAGATCGGCGATCGGCCATCGACAATGCTTTGACAGCCCAACTTCCCGCGTGACACACTTCCCCCCTTCGGTTATCGGCAGTGTTCAATCAAAAAATGAATCGATTCGCCGACTTCGAAAATCGCGAATTACCCGATGAACCAATGACCCGATGGCGCGGCGTTTAACCGCCCGCGCCTCAAACCCCCACCCCCTCACGTTTGCGGAATTTGCGGACGTCGGTGTGGTCGATCGCGGGTTCCGCGTCGCACTCGACGGCAAGGACGGTAACGGGGCTGTCAGGCGCCGCTATGGGCAGGCCTGTGAACCTTACGTATTGGTCACCCTGCTCGAAGGTGACGGGCTTGCCGGAAGCGTAGAGCCGCGCCGATTTCACTTTGGCGCGCAGCCCGCCGATTGCGACCACGCTGGGCGGGTTAAAGAAATCCAGCTCGCTCGACGCCGGCGTTTCTCCCGGCCAGTGGTATATATGCACGTACAGGGTATTCCCCTTTCGGGTGTAATTCGCGTAGACGTGCCAATCCGATTGGCACCGGTCCGTTGCGTAAACCGTCGGGCCATTCTTGTCCATCCACTCGCCCACCGCGGTGAGGATGCGCACCGATTCCTCAGAGACCGAGCCGTCGGGTTTGGGGCCGATGTTCAAAAGGTAATTCCCAGCGTCGTGCGCGCAGGTGGAGAGATTGCGCACGATCGTTTCCGGAGATTTCCAGTCGTTGTCGGCCTTCTGATATCCCCAGCTCTCGTTCATGGTCATGCAGGTTTCCCAAGCCCGCCCGGCCTTTTCAGGATTGATCTCCTGTTCCGGCGTGGTAAAATCCCCCGGCAGCCCGTTGCGGTCGTTGACGATGATGTCCGGCTGAAGCTCGAACACCATCTTGTTCATCTTCTCCGATTCCCACTGCTCGGCGCTGAGCGGCCAATCGACGTCATACCAGAGCACGTCAATCTTGCCGTATTGCGTCATGAGCTCGCGAATCAAGCCGTGTGTGTATTCCACAAAGCGCACGCGCGCCGCCTCATCCGTCAGGCAACGCGCTCCGTCGGGGTGGTGCCAATCCATCAGGGAATAATAAAAGCCCACGCGCAAACCCTCGCCGCGCGCCGCTTCCACAAACTCCGCCACCAGGTCGCGGCCACACGCCTGCTTGGGAGCGCAATAGTTGGTGAGCTTCGTTTCAAAATTGCAGAATCCCTCGTGATGCTTGGTGGTCATCACCATGTATTTCTGCCCGGCGCGCTTTGCGAGCTTCGCCCACTCGCGCGCGGCGTGCGGCCGGGGCGTAAAGTGCTTCGCCAAAAGCTGGTATTGCGCCACGGGAATGCCCTCAATCTCCATCGCCCACTCGTGCTGGCCGATCACGGAATAAAGCCCCCAGTGGATGAACATGCCGAATCGCGCTTCGTGCCACCACTTCATCCGCCTGTCGCGGTCAGCCTGCTCTTCGGCGGTGGCCGGGCCCAATGGCGCGGGCTCGGCTCCGAATGCGACATTTTTACCGAAGGGCAGGACACCCGACGCCGAACCCGCCAAGGCGGTGGCACCGGCCCCCAAGAACCGCAAGTGATCGCGTCTAGACATTTTGTCTGGTCTCATCTGGTTTCGTCTCCTTTGGCTCGCGAATGGGCACCCTGGCGGACGGCGTCCCACTTCTAGGTGAGGCCCGTCCGGCACGGCGTCAAGAAAATACGCCAAATCGCGGCGCGGTTCAAATTGTTTAATTGGCGGATGGAGGCTTGTAGGTAAGCAAGTCGCACCCGGGAGCGTCAACCTCCACGATCCACTGCCCCACCCACTCGCGCCAAAGGTCTGTAATGCGGAGGACGCCGACTGTTTCACTTCGCTTGGGGATAAAGGGAACCACGCCTTCGGCAAAAACGTTTCCGCCCAGGTTTGGCAGGTTGCGCAGGCGCACCTTCACATTTTGGGCGTCCACGTCGCCAAGGTTGATCAGGTAAGCTCGCATCGCTTTCGGCTCGCCCATGGCTTTTCCATCCTCGGTGTAGTTGGGCTCCACAAAACTGGGGGACACAACCAACGTGGGTTTCGCGTAGCGGTGGGAAAAGGTCCCGGCGAGTTCGCGGACCTCGGGGGGCAGCCGTGCGCCGTCGACAGGGTAATCGAAGAAATGGGCGCTCAAGGCGTCTGCGGCCGTGAGGAGTTCGGGGGTGCCACCGTAAAATCCGATTCCTGGTGATTCGGGAGCAATCATCCGAACGAAACGAATCTGTTGCTCGAGCTCCTCCTTCGTTTCAGCCCAGTCCTCGCCAGGGTTTCCGCCTTTGCCCACGCCGAGAACCACGATCGTCTTCGGCAGGATGCCAAACTTCCGCGCGGACCAAACCTGGCTGGCGATCAACCAATATTGCCTCTGGTTGCCGACGTAACTCTCAAGCATGACGAGGTCCGCCACGTCGCGGTAAGCCTCTGCCAAAACCTGCGGGATGGGTCCACGCATGTCCCAAACCGCCAAGGCTAAGTCCGGTTTCTTAAGCTTCGTCTGGCGGAGTACTTGCGCGGATTTCTGATCCATCTGGCCGCCGTAGTCGAAGCCGAACTCATCGATCATCATCAGCGGCTGCGGATTTCCGCCGTAGTCCTGTCCTGTCAGGCTATCCACTGCTTTATCGAGGGGTGAGCGCAACAGGTCGAACCACGTATGGCCGAGCCCTGACACCACACCTCGCGGCCGCCAATACTTCCAGTCGCCGGCGCCGACAGGACCAACAAACGTCACCGAGTGCAGTTGCTTCGGATCAAAGTCTTTGGAAGGGCTGTAGGTGAAAGCAATCACCTTGTCCAGCCCCAAGACCCTGGTCGCTGGGTTCTGGGCCTTGAGAAGACGAACGGCCACCGCCCCGCCGGCCGCAGTCGCCACGAGAGCCCAAACAATGACTCGATGAACCGAGGATGCTTTCATAATCATAAGCCTCGCGTGCTCCATCTCGCTGAACCGAAGTTTCATTGTGGCGCTGGGACGCGCGAATGTCTACAGGTACCGCGTAGTGCTTGCCGTCTACTGAGCGGGCCGAACTCGTGGTAGCATGGGCATTGCACGCGTCGTGCGGGGGTGGCGGAACTGGTAGACGCAAGGGACTTAAAATCCCTCGGTCCGCAAGGACTGTGCGGGTTCGATTCCCGCCCTCCGCACCATTCTTTTCCAGATGTGCGACTGACCCGACGGGTGCCGCTGATGCCAGAAAAGAACCTATTGGTTCCCGAGTTGTATAACGGATTGCTTCGGGGAGTCGTGCATCTGCTGGACGAGGCGCGAAAAACCTCAGCTCGATCGGTCAACGCTATTATGACCGCCACCTACTGGGAGATCGGTCGCCGGATCGTCGAGCGCGAGCAAGAGGGCAGGAGGCGCGCGGGTTATGGTGAGGCGCTGATCGAGAGGCTGGCGGTTGATCTAACGGCCAGGTTTAAGCGGGGGTTCTCACCAACTAATCTCAAGCAGATGCGGGAGTTCTACCTGACCTGGCCGATTCGTCAGACACTGTCTGACGAATCTGGAGCGCGCACGCTTCGCGGTGTGAAGCCCCCAAAAAGCCAGACGCTGTCTGACGAATTGGAGACTGTATCGACCGAGGAAAATCTCCAGACGGTGCCTGGAAAATCGAGCGCTCCCGAACTTAACGCATTTCCCCAATTTCCTCTCCCGTGGTCCCATTACATTCGCCTACTCTCAGTTAAAGATGCCCAAGCCCGGACGTTCTATGAAGCGGAGGCTCTACAAGACGGCTGGTCAGTACGCCAGCTTGACCGGCAGATTTCGACCCTGTTTTACGAACGCACCGCACTCTCTCGAAATAAGGCTGCCATGCTGCGCAAGGGGCAGCGCGAGCGGCCGGGCGACCAGACCACGCCTGAGGAGGAAATAAAAGATCCGCTGGTGCTTGAGTTTCTGGGATTGAAGGACGAGTATTCGGAAGCCGCACTGGAAGAGGCGCTCATTCTTCATCTTGAGCACTTCCTGCTCGAACTCGGCAACGACTTCGCCTTCGTCGCCCGCCAGAAGCGCCTACGCGTCGGGGACGAATGGTACCGCATCGACTTGGTGTTCTTTCACCGCCGCTTGAAGTGCCTCATTCTCATCGATCTCAAAACCGGGAAATTCTCGCACGCCGACGCCGGTCAGATGAACCTGTATCTAAATTATGCCCGGGAACATTGGACACACCCCGGAGAGAACCCGCCGGTGGGACTCATCCTCTGCGCCAAAGGAGATGAAGCGGTCGCGCATTACGCCCTCGGGAACCTGCGCAATAAAGTGCTGGCGGGTGAGTACCGGCTAGCGCTGCCGGCGGAGAAACAACTCGTCGCCGAACTTGAACGAACCCAAAAGGCGCTCGAAGCATTCTACCGGCGCCGCGAAGCCTGATGCCCGCTTCACGGCTGGAACACCAGCCGCACACCTTGTTCAGAGCTGTTCCAGAGCGCTTCAATCTCGCGCAGGGGTGCGATCCTGGTCTCGAACTGAAAGGGCTTTTGTGCTGCCACGGTGAAAAACTCTCCCAGGGCCTGCCAGATCTGTTCGAGCGACGCGCTGCCGAAGCCGCTTCCAAGAAGTTCGACCTTGGAGCTGCGCAGGGCATCGGCACGCAGCGAGATCGTATGGCCCGCACTCTCGCCAATCTGAATGAAGCAGATGCGCGATGAAGCGATTTGGAGTCCCTTTTGAGAGATCGCCTCTAGCGCGCTCTCTGCGGGATGGCCCCAGAGATAGTCGAGCACAACGTCCACTCCCGCCTCTGCCCACTCGCGACGAAATGCCGACACCAGAGCCTCATGCTCTTCATCGAGCGATATGGTTGCGTCGGCCCCCAGTTCTCGTAGCTTTTCCAGCGCTTGGGCATTGCGGCCAGCGGCGATGACGCGCCGCGCGCCCAGGCGTTTGGCGATTTGTACCGCAAGCTGCCCGGCAACCCCTGTTGCGCCAAGGATCAGAGCGCTTTCTCCGGCGACAAACTTTGCCCGCACCGTAAGTGCGACCCAGGAAGACATGGCCGGATTCGCAATCCCTGCAGCCGTCACGTCACTGATTCCGTCGGGCAGTGGCAGGTACATCCAACTGGCCGCCGGCGCGCGTTCGGCGAAAGTCCCGAACGGTTTTCGCGAAATTCCAAAATAGACGCCCCCCCCTCCTCCAGCCGCCCCACGCCGTCGACGCCGGGGATAAACGGCAGTTCTGCGGTGCTGCCATAGTGAGTCCCGCTGGCCAGTGCCTTCACGATCGGGTGGAGGCCTGCGGCGGTTACGTTCACAATCTTTTCTCCTTCGGCCGCGACAGGCTCGGCATAAAGACCATAGCGAGGGGGTGCATCGAAGGCACTCACGACAGCCGCATTCATGGCGTTTGCTCTCCTTGAAGCAGTTAAATACTCTAACATCGTCAAGAAGATTTTTGAAAGCGTAGCGGCTCTTCCAGCGGCGCGGGGGTTTGACGCATCACCAAGGCAATCTGCATTGGATTTGTCCCCCAAACCCAGGGCGAATTCCGAAGAGAGCCAGCCCGCGCCGCCTCCGCGAATCGCGGGCCTACGTTTTCCTCACAGCCAAAGCGGTCGGTTGGAATAAAACGTCGCAGGCTTGTTGGGGTGCTTCTTGCGAAAGGCTTGGAACTGACGGAGGATCGCTTGGTGGCGGCGTTCGGAGGTTCGAATGGATTTGTGAGGCATGACGATGAGCGCGTGTTCCACTTCCTTGACGTTTTTCGCGGAGAGCCGCCAGTCGCACTTCACCAAGGTGCGCAGGTCGGCGACACCATAACCAATGACACGTGCAGAGCCGTCAACGTAGGGGTCCACATAACTCATCACCAGGTGGCGAATAGTGGCGAAAACCGGTTTGCGCCCGTGCAGGCCCGCGTCGCGGGAGCGCGCGATGGTCCCCCAGCGGCCGTGCTTCCGGAAGAGAAACAGCACGTGGTCAAGTTGGTCCTGGGATTCCAAGTCCAGCAGCAGCGGCGGGTAACCGTGCTGCTCCATGATGGTCGCCGCGCTCAATGCGCCCTCCAGGCAGTGAGCGCTCCCATGGCGAACGACACCACGAAACGTCCGCAGCGTTTCCCCGCGCTTTTCCCAGTTGTAAGGAAGCCGGCGGAGATACTCCTGCACCTGCTTGGGCGTGCGGCAGCGTTCGACAATCGCCCACTCGGCCGGGCGGAAGGCTTTCTTCCCCGGTGACGCAGACGGGGGGCAATTATGGGCGACATCAAAACTTAAGGGAATTGGAAACTGATCGGATGATCGGGTAATCGGGTGATCGGGTGAACAAAGACCAACAGGTTTCAGATTTGCTTTTTGCTCACCCGATCTCCCGATCATCTGATCTCCCGATCCCAATTATTTCCCCCATCGGTCAAACCAAAGTTGAAAGCTAAACAGCGTCCACAGGGCCTTGCGATTATCGACCTTACCCGACCAATGCTCGTTGAGCAAACGGCGGACGAAAGCGACGTCGAACATTCCCTCGCGCCGTAACTTATCTTCATTCAGGGTTTCGTCCACCAGCGGGCGCAACTCATTGCGCATCCAACTGGCAACGGGAACGGAGAACCCGCGCTTTTGCCGGTAGACAATTTCGTGCGGCAGCCAACGCTCCACAGCCTTTTTCAGGATGTACTTGAGCTGGAAGCCCCGCACCTTGAGCTCGCTGGGCAGCCCTTCGGCAAATTCAATCAGGCGGTGATCGAGAAATGGCGTCCTCATCTCGAGCGAGCACGCCATGCTGGCGCGATCGACCTTCACCAACAAGTTGTCTTCCAGGTACAAACGAAAATCCAGATAGAGCATTTCGGAGACGGTCTCATCGAAGCGCGCCCCCTCCAGCACCCGAGCCAGCGGCGAGTAGATTTCGCTCGTGGCCGGCCGTGGTCCCCCCCAATCCGGCGAGAAAAGCTGGTCGAGCTCCGTAGGGTTGAACATGCCGAACCAGATGTGGTGGCGCTCCGCGGGATTTTTTTCCGCATGGCTCAGGAACCGGCGGAGGAAAAGGCCTTTGGGAACCGCCGTGGAGGACACGGGAAGAAAGCGCTGGAGCCGACCAAAAAACTGCCTGCGCACCCAACCGGGGAGCTTCAGGTAATAGTCCGCGAGGCGGGCTCCCATGTAAGTGGGATAGCCGCCGAAAAGCTCGTCGCTGCCCTCGCCGCTCAGCGCCACCTTGATGTGTTCGCGCGCGAAACGCGAGATCATATAAGTGGGGATGACCGCCGGATCGGCCACGGGCTCGTCCAGATATTCGGTCAGCATCATCAAGGCCTGGTACATGGTGGGCTTGTCGGCGTTTAAAACGTGGTGCTGGGTGTGGAAGCGTTTCGCCACCAGTGTCGAATAGGGCTCCTCGTTGAAAGTCTTTTCCGGGAAATTCACCGAAAACGAATTGACGTTTCCCGGACTCAGTTCGCTCATGATGGCGACGATGGTGGAGGAATCCACGCCGCCGCTCAGGAAGACGCCCAGTGGGACGTCGCTCACCAGGCGCGATTCCGCCGCCTGCCGCAAACGCACGGCGAGTTCTTCCACCAAGTCGTGCTCCTGGCGAGTCGTTACCGGCGGCTTCCCGGGCGGACGTAAATATTCCTGGGGGCGCCAGTAAGCGTCGATGCAAATGTTGCCGCCTTCCACCACCATACGATGGGCCGCGGGAAGCTTCTTGATGTCGGAATAAACGCTGCGGGGGCTGGGGAAATGGCCATAGAAAAAATATTGGGTGAGCGCGGTGGGATCGATCGCGCGGCTGATCCCCGGGTACTCGAGCAGCGACTTGATCTCCGACCCAAAAACCAGTGTTTGGCCGTCGCACCAGTAGTAAAGAGGTTTCTCACCCGCGCGGTCGCGGGCCAAAAGCAATCGCTGGGCGCGATCATCCCACAAGGCGATGGCGAACATGCCGTTCAATTCGCGCAGGCAGTCCGGGCCCTGTTCCTCGTAAAGGTGAATGATGGCTTCGCCATCGGAATGAGTCTTGAAATAGTGGCCGCGCTCCAACAACCCCTGGCACAATTCGCGGTAGTTATAAATCTCGCCGTTGAATACCAGGGTGATGTCCCCGGCTTCGTTGGAGAGCGGCTGGTCGCCGGTTTGAAGGTCGATGATGCTCAGCCGCCGGACAGCCAGCGCGATGTGCGGCAATTGAAACTTTCCACCGCTGTCAGGCCCGCGATGGAAGATGCGAGCTGCCATCGGGTCGATGCGCTCACCGTGCTCCAGGGGTTGAAGCCGCAAATTGAAAATTCCACAAATTCCACACATAGGAGTGCAGGGAACAGGTCACAGTGAACAGGTTACTGGGCGCAGTGAACTGGGAACAGCAATGTACTCCCAATCCTTGATTTGATGCCAGTGAATCCTCACGGCTGAAAGGGCGTGACGACATGTGTCGGCCTGCTTTCCCGCCGCCCGGCACTGGCCGCCGGAACCTCCCAGATGGAAATGTCCGATTCACTCCAGAGCGGGTCAATGCGCCCCACGTTCCCCCAAAGATCTTCCACGAGAGCGTTCGGGATCATCACTAGAATGGGCTGCGAGTTTGTCTTCGCCAGAGCGCGAAATTCGGGGAGCGTGACCAGCACGCCTTTACCCGATTGACCCCCCGCCGCGCGCCGGGCCTCAGCCTGGCGCATCACCTGGTAGTTGCTGGTCATCTCTCCCCATTGAACCGAGAGCAAGCCCACCGGGCGTCGCAAATAGAAGGGCAGGCTGTTGCGAAAGTAATAGTACCCAAAAATCGGCGAATCCCGCTCCGGACTAGCAAGGATGGTGGCTGCCAGGCGGCGGCTGGAATTGGCTTCAGAGATCATCTTCAATGGAGTGTACCAGCGCAGAACAAGCGTTGGGACAACCACGGCGACCAGGGCAAACGTGGCAATTGCTACTGTCCGCCCGCGCAACTGCGCCGCCAACCTCCGGCCGAGAAACCCCAGCGCCGCGAGGATCAGCCCGGTGTAGAGCAGCGACGGTTGGATGAGTTCCAGCACATGCGAGTGGACCCTCTTGGCCAGCCGCACTTGAAGCGTTGCGTAGAGCCAGGAATGAGACGCGGCAGCCACCACGACTCCCAATCCTAGCAGCAGAGCAAATCCTGCCGTAAGCCAATCCGGTGGGCGCGTTTGCGCTTCCTGGCCCACGTCCCGCCAGACCAATCCCATGAGGATGCTCAGCGGAACGACCGCGGGCAGAAAATAGGCAGGAAGCTTGGAATGAGAAAGCGTGAAGAAGCAGAATATCCATACCACCCAACAAAGTAGGAACAGGATGGGCCGACCCGTCTCTTGCTTCAATTCTCGCCAGCGCCGCAGACGATTCCAACCCGCGAGAAGCAGGAAGATGCTCCACGGGAAAAAGCCCCCGAGGTAAACGGGAAGGTAGTAGAGGAGCCCCCCACCGCGGTGCGCCGCGCCGCTGGAAAAACGCTTCAGGCTTTCGTTCCAAAAGGCGTAACGGGGGAAATCCGGATTGCGCATGGAGACGGCAATGAACCAGGGCAGGGCTACGGCAAGGAAAACCAGAAGCCCCCTTCCCCATCGCAGACGGAGCCATTCCCACCAGCGGCCGCGCGCCGCCTCATAAATCAAAATCGCGATCAACGGAATCAGGATGCCGACGAATCCTTTGGTGATAACCGCCACCCCCATCGCCGCGAACATCAATGCGTCGATCCGTGGCGCGAGGAAGTTGCTCTCCTCCGCGAGCCAGAACGCCACCATCGCCACGGTGACAAAGAAAGTGAGCGTCATGTCGAAGATGACTTCGCGAGCGAGTGCGAGGGCCAGGGGACACGCGGCAAAAACTATTCCCGCCCGCAACCCCGTGGCATCACCGAACATTCGCCTCGCCAGAAACCATACCAGCAACAGGGTTGCCACGCCCATCAGCGCCGACGGAAAGCGCGCGGCGCCTTCGGAAACGCCAAAGGTTTTCATGGAGGCCGCCACCATCCAGAAATAGACGGCAGGCTTGTCGAGGTAGACAAGACCGTTGAAATGCGGCGTGATCCAATCCCCCGAGGCCAGCATCTCGCGCCCCACCTCGGCGTTGCGGCCCTCGTCGGGTTCAATTAAAGGAAGCCGTCCTAATCCGGCAAAGAACAACACGGCCGCCGTGAAGAGCAGCAGGCCCAGCGAGAGTGCGAGGGTCGTTCGGGAGGTGGGGTGGGATTCCGTGGGGGTCACGGCTTTCGGGTGATCCGATGATCCCGTGATCGGTCGCTTTGGTGGTCACCCGATCACCCGATCATCAGACTTTACCAGCCTCCTGTCTTTTGAGGTTGCTCGGGGCGGGTGTTTCCACTACTTCCAAAACGCCTTCGTAAGCGATCCAGTTCTTCTTCATCCAGCGCACGGCCCACACGTCCGCCAGACCTTTCTTCAATCTCCGCCAAGTATCATACTTGGTTTTTCCGGCCCGGCGGGGGTGATGACTCACGGGCACCTGGGTCACGCGGTACCCGCGCATCTTCATCAGCGTGGGAAGGAACCGGTGCATTCCATTGTAAAGCTCCAGCCGCTCCACGCATTCGCGCCGATACGCCTTCAGCGTGCAGCCGGTATCCACAATATCGTCACCCGTTACCCAGTTGCGAAAGCCGTTGGCGATACGGGACGACCGACGCTTCCACCAAGTGTCCTGCCGGCGAGCCCGGATGCCGCACACGACATCCCAATCGGAGAGCATATGTGCGAGGCGGGGAATCTCCGCCGGATCATTTTGCAAGTCGCCATCGAGAGTCACTACTACGCCGCCCCACGCCAAATGAAAGCCCGCTTCCATGGCTGCGGTTTGGCCTAGATTGCGGCGGAAGTGGGCAATGCGAATTCGTGGATCGCTGCTCTGCGCGCGCTTTAGAAGGTCCAGCGTCGAGTCCGTGCTGCCATCATCGACGAAGAGGAACTCCGCTTCTCCCGGCCAGTCCCTCAGCGCGGCCTGTAGCTGCTCAACGAGAGGCGCAATATTCTCCTCCTCGTTATAAACAGGAACCACGATGCTTAGCGAAGTGCTTTCCACTTGCCTCCTCAGGCTGTGCAACCTTCCCGTCGGTATGCGCCACCGGCAATCGATCCGTGTTCGGCGCGCCGATGTTCGTCAGCGGCAAACCGGCCGCGTGCGGGGGGATTGTCGTGGCCGCCGATTCAGGGTAATTTTAACACGCTTGCACTGCTTGACCGCGATTTTCGCGGCGAGTGGGACCCGTGGCCCGTACACGCGACTGGGGGCATCGTGACTCGAAAGTGACTTGACACTGGCTTGACAAAATTTCAGTCCAGGGCCGCCCCTACAATATACTTCTGCATTCCGGAGACGAACCTTCGGGGGTATTCTTCTGGCGGGTGGGTGAATGTTCACTCGAGAGGGTCGCCAACGTGCATCCTAACCCTAGAGGTTTGAATCAAAACAGCATAAGTCGGTGGATTTCCCGCGAGGGAGGGGGATTATGCAGAGGTCACAAGCTCGACTGGCAATCTTCGTGGTCTCGGGAGTGCTCCTTCTGGGAGCCTGCAATAGTTTCAGGTCACCCGACGACAAGGGGATCACCACCAACATCCAGGCGAAGCTTTTCAATGACCCCGTCTTGAAGACGCGCGACATTCATGTTGCTTCGAGTAATGGCATCGTCACGGTTTCAGGAACGGTGGGCACGGATTTGGAAAAGGCCGCAGTGGAGCGGATCGCCACGCAGGAAGAGGGCGTTAGGAATGTCGTGGACATGCTCAGCGTGGCCTCTCAGTCCGCCGCGCCTACACCTGGAGAGATTCAGACCGCGGAGACCTCGACTCCTCCCCCGCCTGTTGCCCATCGTGCCGCGCCGCACAAGAAACCCGCGCCGGAGAGGCCGCGCCACACCCGCCACACTCAAGCCGTGAGTCAGAACAGTAATGAGGATAAGGCTACCACGGAGTTGCAGGCCTATACGAATTCCGTCACCCCTTCGGCCGCCAGCAATCCCACTCCGGCACCTGCGCCCGCTGCGCCTGCCCCTGCGGTTCCGGCCCCCACGCCAGTGGCCGCCGCGCCGGCCGCGCCCACGCCTCCACCGCCGACGCCAAAGCCGGTACCCAAGCCGCAGGAGCACCTAACGATTCCCGCGGGCACAGTTCTAACCATCCGCATGATTGATAACATCGATTCCAGCCGCAACCGGTCGGGCGAGGAGTTCGCAGCCACCCTCGATGCACCGATTGTTGTGGGTGATCATGTTGTGGCTTCCCGCGGTGGCGACGCCCGGGTACGCCTGGTTGACGCCCAAACCGCGGGGCGCATCAGCGGCCAGTCCTCGTTGCAGCTCGAACTGGTGGCTGTAACCATGAATGGCGTTTCCTACCCCACCAAAAGCGGCTACTACGAGCAGCACGGAGGCTCGCGGGGAACGCGGTCGGCGGAAACCATAGGAGGGGGCGCCGTTCTGGGAGCCCTGATTGGCGGGATCCTCGGGCACGGCAAGGGGGCGGCAATCGGATCGGTAGCCGGTGCGGGTGCCGGAACCGCCGTGCAGGTCTCGACCAAAGGTCAGCAGGTCAAAGTTCCCGCGGAGACGAAACTCGACTTCACGCTTAGGGATCCCGTTGCCGTGGGCGGAGGCGAATGATCACCACCGGGATTTCCGTTTTCACTTTCCGGTCGTCGAGAAACGCCCACCCTATATGACCGCAAGGTCCAATCGAATTTATTGCTGCCCCATCGTCTCACCCACGCGGCATTGTGGACAAACCGCCAATGCCCGCTAATACCCAGCAATGGTAATGAAAGCCCGAAGTAAGGCCCGAAGTGACATTTTGAGCTGTGGGCTCCCGAAAATGACTTTTTGTCATGACTTTTGCCCGCTCGCAGACATCGGAAGTTCTGGCTTCCAATGCCTTGCTCGGGCATAACGCAGACAATTCCCTTAAGATTCATTGCTTTCAGCCGACTATTCCTTTCCAGTTGCAATCCGGACAGGTGTGCCCGCGCGTGAGACCCCTTGTTACCAGGCAAAAAGCGGGACGTAAGAGAGAGCACATTGCCTCAATTAGAGCAACTCCCGAAACATGTCCGGCCGGCCGGTCCGGTTGAAGTCTTCGGCAGCGCGGCCGAGCCGGGTCGCCTGCTCCGTCTTGCCCTCCGGGTCCTGGTCATGGCCTTCATCCTCAAGGCCGACGAAAACTGGCGTGTAATTCCCAACCCTTTCCGCGACCGAGCAAACCGCATCGACTAATGCTGGCAACGAGGGACGCGGATGGTCGGGGAACCGCGCGATGCTTCTCTTGCTCGGATAGTACGGGTGAAGGTTCAAATCAAGTGGAAGGCCGTACGCTTGAGCGATCTTTAAGGAGTACAGAGACGTCTCGACGGCATCCCGCACGATGCTTTCTCGCGTCGTGCCCGGCCCTCCGACAATCACGTTCGCGGCCACGCCGGGCAGGGCCGCCTTATCCTCCTTAGAGGCTATGACTCTACGCACGGCGGAAATCGCCCGAACCGCGCGTTCGATCGCCACGCGCGGCATCTGCTTGCGCAGCAATTTGTTACGGATCGTGTCGTCAGCGGATTCGATCCCGATGATCACCCGTACTTCGCGTCCGGCGCCCAAATCCGCGGTGAGCCTGCGAACCGTTTCCGCCGTCACGAATGCCTCACGCGACTCGACTGATACGAGTCGCAATTCAGGCAATGACCGCGCGAAATCGAGGACGGCCGTGAGGGTTTCGGGCGCCAACTCCAGACGGTTCAGGACCGATCCAGAGTTGTATACGACGAGGTGTGCCACCTTTGGCCAGATCGAGGAATAATGTTTTTGCAGCCACCGCAATCTTGCCAGGTTCATCGCGGGATCGAATCGACGTCCCTCTCCCAGCCCGATGTCACAATGATGACACAGGTTCTTTGCTGCGTACGGACAGATTCCTGAAGGCGCCTCATTGCCTAAAACAATAGCCAGGCGAAGCCCCCTGCGATCGTAGACAGGTTTAAACAAGCTCTCCGGATGGGGCCGTATGGAGCCATCGATTTGGAGGTGACGCACCATCTCTCCCGTCATAAATGACTTCTATGTATGCGCCGATTTGTTCCCCGAAGGGGAAGAATATCACTAGCCCTAGATGAAACCCACCGTGGCCTTTTTCGACGTCCCCACTTAGGCCACCTCCACATCAAACTGACACGCTGTCCGGCCACTAGTCGGCGAGCTTGACTTTGCGCTGCGAGTATCATACTTTGCAGAGCGATGATGGCCAATCAAGAGACTCTTAACATGTGAGATTCGCGGTATCTCAACGGCATATTCCGAACGGCGGAGCCCCTCATGGAAAAGAAATGGTACAACTTCATAGTTTCGGTCGATCACCCCTCGGAAGGCAGTGCGGAAGAAGAGGCCAACCGCGAACCGGGCAAAGGGCCCGCCGCTCCCCCTAGCGCCGCTCAAACAGTTGCAGAAATCGCCTCGGCGGCTTCCATCAATCCTACTTTCACGACTCCGGTGAGCAACCCCACCTCGTTTGACGAGATCTACCATGCCGCGGAGATTGTCGATCCCACCCACGGATACACGATTCTGAAAGTTGCCGATATGCTTCAGAGCGAATACATTCGCAGTCTTGCGCCCACGGTGAAGCGCAGTTCCATCCTGCTTGCCTTGGAGGCTGCGGGCGTAAAGATCCAGGGAGTCATCGAGGATGCGGTGCGCCGGGATCGCGCTCTGGATACCTACGAACACGTGCAGGAAAAAGCGCTGCACGAATTCGAAAGCCAAAAGCTCGAGGAGAACCGCCAAGTCCAGGCTGAGCTCGACCGCATCGCCGCCGAGCACCAGGCACGAATTCAGAAAAACAACGATGATGTCGCCAAGGAGAAAGAGCGCTTCTATGGATGGCGGCTGAAGAAACAACAAGAAGAGCAGAAGATTCACGACGCGGTCCAATACTTCGTAACCGAAAACCCCATTACCACCAGCGGACCCCCATCGGAACCGCCTGCTCCGCCCAAGCCGAAAGGAACTTAGCGAGAGAGAGGAGTCCATATGTGGCAACGTCTGTCACGCATGATGCGTTCGTTCGTCGGTTTTTTCATATCCGCAGCCGAGAATCCAGAGATCATCCTGGAGCAGAACATACGCGATATGAACGACCAGGTTCCACGGATGAATGACAGCATCGCCATGGTCAAGGCGAACGTGACCCTTCTGGAGAAAGAGGAAGCCAAATACAAGAACGACGTGAATGATTTGACGGCGAAGGTCAGAGCGGCAATCCAGGGCAATCGCGACGACTTGGCCGGAAGTTTCGCCATGCAACTCGAACAGGTCCGCGGCGCCCTGGCACGTAACCAGGGGCAATTGGCCACCGCGCGCGCGGCTTTCGACAAAGCGATGATGGTCAAGCAGGCCTTCCTGAGGGAGAAGGAACGCAAGACCCAGGAGGCTCTCAATGCCATTCGGGACTATCACCGCGGTCAATGGCAGAAGAAAGTCGCTGACGCCATGGAGCAATTCGAGGTGGCGGGCATCAGCCAGACCCACGATGAAATGGTTCGCAAGATTGAAGAGCAAACGGCCGTCAACGAAGCCCGCATGGATATGGCCCTGGGGAACGTAGACCAGCAGAAGTTCAAGATCGAGGAAGAAGCCCAAAAAATGCGCGCCGATGAATTGGTAAAGCAATTCAAGGTTGAGATGGGTCTCGTGGCGCCGGAACCCGCGGCTCCGACGACGGAAAAAACCATTGGTGGGAAAGAAGCGCAGAAGACCGCCTGAAGCAGATCCAGAACCGCGTGCGGGTGTCCAAATTAGCGAACCTTGCGAGTTTTCAACGCGGCTCCCCCGCCCACGGGGAATGTACAAACTACCGCGGTCCTGAAGGGACCCAGTATCATTCTCATGGGGTCCCGAAGGGACCCAATATTATTAGCCGTAGGTGAAACCTACGGTAAACGGATGCCCCAACAATTTGCCAACCCCGGAGGGGTTGAATATCAAGATGCGACAAGTGGGCAAAGTGAAATTCGACCCCTTCAGGGTCGGCAGACTTAATTGATGGATCGTCCATGTCCGTAGGTTTCGCCAACGGCTAATGATATTGTTCCCCTTCGGGGAACGCGGTTCGTTGTTAGGGGTCACTATCCGTAGGTTTCACCTACGGCTAATGACATTGTTCCCCTTCGGGGAACCCGGCGGGGAAATCGGAGGGTTGAGAGATGTCCACATGGCGAAAGAAGCTCGCGGGGATTCTCATTTTGGGATTCACATTGGGGGTGCTCGACTTTGCCTTGCCCGCGGCGCGAGCGGCAGAGGCGAACACCGTCCGGGTCCGCGTCAACATCTGGGTGGGTTGCGTGGGCGGACTGGTGGCGAATGGCGGTCTGGACACGGCGCCAGGCTCCATTTATGCCCAGAAAGGGCTCAACGTCTCTTTCAAGATTATTGATGATTGGACGGACGGCGCGGCAGCCCTGGCTACCGATAATGTCGATGTGATGCTGACCACCGCGGACGTCTGGGCCAAGGACTACGCTCAGTTCAAAGCCCGGGGCTTTGGGGCGCACGCCTTCCTGCTGGTGGATTGGTCGCGTGGGGCCGACGGCATCATCGCCGCCCCGGGCATCAACAGCTTGAAGGATCTGGTCGGCAAGAAAGTGGCGTTCGCGCCTTACACGCCCTCGCATTTCCTGTTGTTTACAGGGCTCAAGGAGTCGGGCCTCAGCGCGCCACAACGCAGCGAAATATTTTCCCAGGGAATCCACACCAAGGATGGCATCGAGCCGGCCACGCTCTTTGCCCAACAGAAAGTGGATGCCGCCGTCGCCTGGGACCCTGACATGAGCGACGCAGTCGCGAAGCGGCCCGGCTCCCGCAAGATCTACGACACTCACACCGCCAAAAATCTGATCGCCGATATCCTGGTGGTCAGCGACCGATTTGCCGCCCGCAACCCGCAGACCGTGACCAAATTTGCGGAAGGCTGGCTGGAAGGGGTGCGATTTATCAATGACCAGCCGGCGCGCGCCTACACTCTGATCGGCAACATCAAGGACTTTAATATTCCCACTGACCTGGCCAAGACCATGCTCGGCGGGGTTAAGCTCGCTGACCCCGGTGATCACAAGGCGTTCTTCGGCGCTCCCGGCGCGCCCTCGGACTACGTTCGCATTTTCAAAACGGCTCAGGAAATGTACCGCGAAGAGGGAGTGATTAAGGGCGCTGCTTCCGATCCTGAGGGCAGCGTGGACAGGAAACTCGTATCCTCTATCGCCAAATAGGGAGGAACGATGTAGAGGGGGCTTTACGCCGCCTCATGGCGAGGTAAACTCGCCGTTACTTGTGACTTGCAGTCGTTGACGTGGAAAGACCCGGAGGCAATTCATGGCAGTCAAAATCGAGAAGGGCGGATGGATTCTTATTTTCTTAATCGGCCTGGGGCTGGTCGGCTACAGCCTGAACAGGTATGGCTTCCTCGACTTGCATAAGTTCCTGGGGTCTCGTTCCGGGAGTTCGGCGGGCGGAGTCGTGGACACTACGAAGCCCTTGCCGCCTCCCACAGCAGAAGCTTCGGCGACCAACGAAGTGCGGGTCCGCGTCAATATCTGGGTCGGCTGCGCAGGCGGCCTGGTGGCCAACGGCGGGCTGGACACCGCCCAGGGCTCGATCTACGACAAATTGGGCCTCAAGGTCACGTTCAAGATTATCGACGATTGGACGGAGGGCTCGACGGCGCTCGCCACCAACAACGTCGATATGATGCTGACCACCGATGACGTCTGGGCCAAGGACTATGCCCAGTTTCAGGAGAAGGGTTTTGGATCTCACGCCTTCTACATGGTGGATTGGTCGCGCGGGGCTGACGGCCTGATCGGCCGCCAGGGCATCAACAGCCTGGAGGACCTGGCCGGCAAGACAGTGGCTTTTGCTCCTTATACCCCCTCGCATTTCCTCCTCTGGAACGGGCTGGCAAGCTCTGGCCTGGGGACTGAACAACGCAATGAGATTTTCGCCAAGGCCGTCCACACCAAGGACGGTATCGAGCCTGCCACGCTCTTTGCTCAACAGAAGGTGGATGCCGCCGTCGCCTGGGATCCTGACATGAGCGACGCCGTGGCGAAGCGTCCCGGAGCCAAGAAGATTTATGACACCCGCGTGGCCAACCGATTGATTGCCGATATTCTGGTCGTGAGTGATCGGTTCGCTGCCGCAAATCCGCAGACGGTGATTAAGTTCGCCGATGGCTGGCTGCAAGGAGTGGCGTTCATTAACGAACAGCCCGCGCGTGCTTATACCCTGATCGGAACCGTCAAAGACTTCAACATTCCCACCGACCTTGCCAAGACGATGCTGGGCGGCGTGAAGTTGGCCGATTACGCCGATAACGTATCCTTCTTCGGAACCCCGGGATCGGAAGCCGACTACACCAACATTTTCAAGATGGCCCAGGAGATGTATCGCCAGGAACGGCTGATTAAGCATATCGCGGACCCCGAGTCGACGGTAGACCGCCGCTACATTGCTGCCTTGAGCGGCAAATACCCCACCACTTCCACAGAGGCTCCCATCGAGTATAAGACGCCCGCCAAGGGAGCCACGCCCATCGCCACGCAACACCGCTCCATATACTTTGACTCGAACTCGGCGAACATGAGCGTGGATTCGCGCGCGGTGGTGGATGAAATCGCCAGCTTCATGCGGGCCTACGAAAACACCGTGGTGGACATTGAAGGCAACACCGACTCGACCGGTTCGAGGGCTCTCAACATGCAGCTTTCAAAGGACCGCGCCGATGCCGTAAGACAGTACTTGATGCAGAAGTACGGCTATCCCGCGTCCCGCATGCGCACCGTGGGGAATGGCCCGGACCGGCCCATCGACACGAACGACACCGCCGAGGGCCGCGAGAAAAATCGCCGCACGGATATTAAGGTTTACCCTAACCCGGCGGCATAACGCGCCCCTGCGAAACGCCGATGGCGAATCTGTTCGAAATCCGCAAGGAAGTCACACCGCGCACGCGGCTGGCCCTTTCTTTTGTGAGCTGGGGCATTATCATTGCTGCCTGGTTTGCTCTGACTCACTGGGATATCCTGCCGCCCTTCACGCTTCCCCGGCCGATGGGGGTTGTGAGCGCCTTCGGCCGCCTATGGCAAGAATACAATCTGCTCGGCAATGTCATGCAAAGTTGGTGGAGGATTGCCCAGGCCTTCTTCTGGTGCGCATGCATTGCGATTCCCCTGGGGCTGCTGATGGCGAGCTTCCGGTGGCTCCACGATCTGATCAATCCCGTGGCGGCCCCGATGCGCGCCATGCCCATCACCGCCTTCCTGCCGGCCTTCATCGCCTTGTTTGGCATGGAAGAAACCATGAAAGTGGCCTTCCTCTGGTTCGGCATGTTCTTCTACTTACTGGCTGTGGTGGTGGAAGAGGTCGACAAGGTCGATAACAGTCTGCTCGAGACGGCCTACACGCTGGGCGCCAAACGCCACCAGGTTTTATGGCTGATGTTCCGGGCCTCCTTTCCAGGCGTCTTCAGTTCCTTTCGGATTCTGTATGACATCGGTTGGACTTACGTCATTCTGGCGGAAATGGTCAATGCCCGCAGAGGCGTGGGGTACATGGTGGAGGCCGCGCGCAAGGTCCTGGACTTTGAGAGGGTCTACGCGGGCATCATCGCCATCGGCTTCGCTGCTTTCCTATTCCGATTGCTGTTGACGTTTCTAGAGCATCGCTTGTTCCCGTGGCACCAGGTTTCGCACATGGCGAGCGGGCCCGCTGCGGCGGTGGGGGCAAGCGTCCCAGCGAAAGTCAAGAAGGTCCATGCCCAATAAGATCAAAGTCAGCCTTCAGAACGTCAACCGCTCCTTTGCCAGCCCGCGTGGCGAGAGAATCGAGGCCATACATGACGTGAGCCTCGAAGTGGAAGACGCCTTTTCACCCGAAGGCCGGGACATCGGCGAATTCCGCGTCTTGCTGGGCCCCTCGGGCTGTGGAAAGTCGACCCTATTGAGAATGATCGCCGGTCTGGACCGTCCTGATAGCGGCCAGATTATGGTGAATGGGAAGCAGGTCGAAGGGCCGGGGCGCGACCGCGGCATGGTCTTCCAGAAATATACGTCCTTCCCCTGGCTGACCGTCGGGGACAACATCGCCTATGGCATGAAGATCAACGGCGTTCCCGCGGAAGAGCGGGCCAAGACCGTCGCTCGCCTGGTCGAGGCCGTCGGCCTCGCCGGCTTCGAGAAAGTGTATCCGGACACTCTTTCAGGAGGGATGCAACAACGCGTGGCCATTGCCCGCACCCTGGCGGTCAGGCCGGAAGTGATCTTGATGGACGAACCCTTCGGCGCGCTGGACGCCCAGACCCGCACCGACATGCAACTCTTGCTGCTGCGCGTCTGGGACGAGACCGCTTGTACGGTGTTATTTGTCACCCACGACGTGGAGGAGGCGGTATACCTTGCCGACCGCATCTTTATTCTCAGCGCCCGACCGGGTACTATAGTAGAGGATGTCCCGGTCCCGTTCGGTCGCCCGCGCGATCCTGCCGTTAAGCAGAAGCAGGAATTCCATGAGCTCCAGGACTACGTTCTGGCCTGCTTGCGACGAGCCCCAGGGCGCGGCCAGGTGCGAGTGGGTGTTTGATGGCTGAGGAAAACTCTCCCCTTCAGGGTAGCCCTGAGAAACCAACCTCCTTGTTGCGAGGCGCCGTCCAGCGCGGCGCCGAAGAGCTCGGTCTCGACCAAGTCAACTTCGTCAAAGAAGCGCTCAAGTGGCAGTACAACTGGATTGGCCTGGGAGGGGCCGCCCTTTTCGCCTTGATATCCGGTACGGGCATGCCGCTGGTTCTGGCAGCCGGGCTGGAATTAATCTATTTGAGCCTCGTCCCCCAAAGCAGCGCTTTCCGGCGGCTGGTCCGCTCCTGGAAGTATGCCGAGGAAAAGCGCCGGCACGACATAAAGCTCAGCGCCATGTTCAACGACCTGCCCGCGGACATGCGCAAGAGCTACGCCAACCTTAACTCGATGTGCGCCGCCATCCGGGCCAATTACAGCCGCTTATCGTCCACTTCCCAGATGTTTTTGGAGCAGATGCAGCAGAGGCTCGACGGCCTGCTCCAAGCCTACCTGCGATTGCTCTTCGCGGGCTTCCAGCATATCGAGTACCTGCGGACCACCGACCCCAATCTGATCAAGCGCGACCTGGAGAAATTGCAACATTCCATCGAGTCGGATCCCCCCAAGGTGCAGGAGATCAATCGGCGGCGTATCGAGATCCTGACCAAACGGCTGGAGAAATACGGCAAGGTGGGCGAAAACCAGAAAGTGGTGGAGGCACAGTGCGCGGCGATTGAAGATGTTCTGGAACTCATCCGCGACCAGTCGGTCACCATGCGTGACCCGCAACAGGTCAGCGACCAACTGGAGAACCTCGTGCGCGACGTGGAACAGACGGAAGAAACTGTGCGTGAAGTCGAGGCCGTCTTCGAGATGGCCTCGCCGGAAATGGGCGATACGCTTGGCCCCCTGCCCACCGATTCGACCGACCCCGGCGTATCGTCCGCCACGCGCCCGCGAGTGAGGAACTGAAGCATGGCCATGCCACCTTCCGGCAACCCGCAAGTGGACTCGCTCCCCGCCTGGGCGCGGCAGCTTTCCGAAAAGTATTATTCACGAACAATTGCCCTGTTCGTCCTCTACGGCAACGTTCGCGATGTGGTGCCGTTCCGGCGTGGCGGCGCGACGGAGTTCCTTCCCCTCACGCGCTTTCTGAATGAAGCCCTATTCGGGCAACGCGACCTGATCATGTCCTACGACCGGGGCGGTGGGCTGACGTTTGCCAATCCCGCCATGCAGGCCGATTTCAGCCGTGCCATGACGGGCTACGACAGCTTTCACGGCACCAACTACGCCGCGGCGCTCCCGCGCAATCCCGATGGAGTGCTGAACCTGCTGGATAACTACCTGCGCCTGCGCATCGCCGACGGCAAGAGGATCGCCCTCGCCATCGATTTCGCCGAGACCATCGCCCCCGCCGGGGATGTTTCCGGCATGTCAGCCGACGATCGTAATGCGCTGGTGATCTTGAAGCGCTGGGCCAACAGCCCGGTTTTTCAACGCGCCGACGTCACCATCTGCTTGATTGCCGAAAACCAGATTGAACTCAATCCCGGGATTGTGCAGCATCCGGGCGTGGCATCAATTGCCATCCCCATGCCCGATGAGCAGGAGCGGTTGGAGTTTGTCCAGCAGCAGTTGGCCAACACCCCCCTGCCGGAGGGTTCCGACGTTACCGCGCCGATTTTGGCTAAGCTGGGCGCGGGGCTGAAGCGCGTGCAACTCCAGACCCTGACATCTCAGGCTGTCCAAAACCGCCAGCCTCTAACCCAGAAGTTCCTGGCGCGCCGAAAGAAGGATTTGATCGAGGCGGAATCCGGGGGCCTGCTGGAATTCGTGGAGAGCCGATTCGACCTATCCATGGTGGCGGGGAGCGACCAAGCCAAGAAGAAACTCCAGGACGCTTCTGCGGCTATTCGCGCGGGCAAAACAGAAGTGTTGCCGATGGGCTACGTCATTTGCGGACCGGTGGGCACGGGCAAGACATTCCTGACCACCTGCTTTGCCGGGGAAGTGGGTATTCCCGCTGTGATGCTCAAGAACTTCCGCAGCATGTGGCAAGGCGTCACGGAAGGCAATCTCGAGCGCGTGTTGAATCTCCTGAAAGTGATGAGCCCCATCGCCGTCATCGTGGATGAAGCTGATGCCCAGCTCGGCAATCGCGCCAGTTCAGGCGACAGTGGGGTTTCCAACCGGGTCTTTGCCCAGATTGCGCAATTTATGGGGAACACGGAACTGCGCGGGAAGGTGATCTGGTTTCTGCTAACCTGCCGGCCTGACCTGCTGCCCGTGGACCTGAAGCGCCAGGGCCGCGCCGAGGAACACATCGCCCTCTTTTACCCCGAGACCGATGAAGAACGGTTGGCCATGCTGCGGGCCATGCAGAGGAAAACCGGAACGCAGTTGAGTTCGCCCGAGGCCGACAAACTTTTCCTGGAGCACGGAGCGCAGCTTTCCGGCGCCGACATCGAAGCCGTGTTGATTCGCGCGCGTATGAAGAGGGCCCTCGAGAATGAAGCGGCGGTGGATGCGGACGACCTCAAGTCGGCCCTCGAAGATTTCATCCCACCCTCCTACCCTACGGAGATCGAGCTGCAAAACCTTGTCGCGGTCCTGGAATGCACGAGTAAGAAGCTCCTTCCTCAAAAATTCCGCGACATGGACCGAACCGAAGTCATCCGACGCGCCAGAGAACTCACCGCACTCATCCGGGAATAGCTCGGGAAATCGCTGGCTGGTTCTTCCAGCTATGGAGCATAAGGAGCAACCGATGTGTGGAATCGTGGCATACACGGGAGATCATCCGGCCAAGGAAATCCTGATTGAGGGACTGAAGCGGCTGGAGTACCGCGGCTACGATTCCAGCGGCATTTTCATTGTGAATGGCTCGGGCTATCTTGCCCGGGCCGTGGGCAAGGTCGCCGAACTCGAACGCCAGGTGTGGAACTCCGCTCCCGAGGGTGTGGCGGGAATCGCCCACACGCGCTGGGCCACACACGGCAAGCCCAGCGAGGTGAATGCTCACCCGCACGCGGATTGCGGCGGCAAACTCTACCTGGTCCACAATGGCATTATTGAGAACTACCTGCTGCTGAAAAAACACCTGCTGGAAGCGGGTCACCAATTCCGGTCCGAGACCGACACGGAGGTGCTCAGTCATCTCATTGAGGCCAACTACCAGGGCAACCTCCAGGCTGCCGTGCAAAAGGCCCTGTTGCAAGTGCAAGGGACCTTCGGCATCGCCGTGATGCACGTCGATCACCGTGATTTGATTGTGGTGGCGCGGCGCGGCAGCCCGATCATTCTCGGCATTGGTCAAAAGGCCTCCCTCGCGGCTTCGGACGCCTCCGCGCTTGCCCAACACACCGACCAGGTGGTTTTCCTGGAGGACAACGAGGTGGCGTGTCTGGAACCGGGGAAATTCTCCATCACCACCCTCGACAACCGTTCCGTAAGCCGCGGCACCACCAGCCTGGATTGGAATATCGAATCCATGGACCGCGGCTCGTTCCCGCATTACATGCTGAAAGAAATCTTCGAGCAGCCGGAATCCGTGGAGAACGCCTTGCGCGGCCGGGTGAATCACTCGGAAGCCGTTGCGAAGCTGGGGGGACTCGAGTCCGTGCAGGAACGCCTGCTGCAAGCCCGCCACTTGATTATTGTGAGCTGTGGCACCAGTTTTTACGCGGGCCTCTTTGGGCGCTACGTTTTCGAGACCCTCACCGACCTGACCGTGGAAACTGAGCTCGCGTCCGAATTCCGCTACCGCAAGCTGAACATCCGTCCGGGGACGGTAGTGCTGGCCATCAGCCAGTCGGGAGAAACCGCCGACACCCTCGCGGCCCTGCGCGAGGCCAAACGCAAAGGCGCGCTCGTGCTGGGGCTGGTGAACGTGGTGGGCAGCACCATTGCGCGCGAGACCCATGCCGGAGTTTATTCCCACGCGGGTATCGAGGTGGGGGTGGCCTCCACCAAATCTTTTACTTCGCAGCTCACCATCCTTACCCTTATGGCGCTGCTCATCGGGCGCAGCCGCGATCTTTCGTACGAAGAAGGCCATGAAATCATCCGTGCGCTGGAAAGGGTGCCGGAGCAGATCCGCGAAATCCTGAAGCAGGCTGGGAAAGTGCGGGAACTGGCGGATAAATATTGCTCTGCCGACCATTTCCTATTCGTCGGGCGCAAGTTTCAGTACCCCATCGCGCTGGAAGGCGCGCTGAAGCTCAAGGAAATCGCTTACATTCACTCGGAGGGGTATGCCGCGGGCGAGATGAAGCACGGGCCCATCGCGTTGATTGACCCCAAGTTTCCCACCCTGGCCTTGGCGCTCGAAGACGGCTCGTACGAGCGGGTGGTTTCGAATATGCAGGAGATTCGCGCTCGCGAGGGCAAGATTATTGCCATCACAACCGAAGGCAACACCAAGCTCGGTAATCTGGTGGATGACGTCGTTTACATTCCGCGAACGCACGAAGCCGTGGCGCCGCTGCTGACCGTCGTGCCTCTCCAACTGTTTGCCTATTATTGCGGAGTCCTGCTCGGCCGCGACGTCGATAAGCCCCGCAACCTCGCTAAGAGCGTGACGGTGGAGTGAAACAGCAGCAGCTTCATTATAATGGACGTCCTTGTCTGCCGTCGACCGATTGCCAGGGGCGCCGCCGGCGGGAGCAACTCTATTTCTGTACTCTCGCCGCGCGTACCCGGCGCCATACATACCGCGCGGGCCAGAACAGGATCAGCGCCCAGAGCAACAGGAATGGCCCCACGTTTAAGAGGAAGAGCACCAGGGCCACCACGCTTTCGGCCGCCGTGCGGAACCCCTCCACTACAGCGTTCCACAGGCGTCCGCCGAGGGAGGGCGTGATATCGAGATGTTCCTTGTATTCCTCGCGTAATTCCACCTGCAAAGTGGAAAAGGTCACGCGGTTCTGCAAGTTTTTGATTTCCGCTTCCATGCGCTCAATTTGTTCGCGCACGCGGGCCAGTTCCTGCTCGACCTCCAGAACGTCGGAGAGCTTGCCCGTGCGTCTCTCGAGCAAGTCGAGGAGCTGCTGCTCGGTGCGGCGGGCGTTGGAGAGGCGTGCGGCGAGGTCTACATACTGCGCAGTGACTTCTTCTCCGCCCTGAGATTCCTGCTCGACGTGCGCGAGTTGCTTGATTTCGGCAATCGCCGCATCAAGCTGGTCGGCGGGCACGCGGAACGTGGCGGAAAGAGTGTGGGCGCTGCCGGATCCGCTACCCACCGTGAGCTGCGCGCTGTAACCGCGGTGGCGGCGGACCACCTCTTCGAGCGCGGCACGGGTCTTGTCAAAGTCCTTGGTCAGGAGAGTCAGCGAGGCCGTGCGGACGATCATGGGGCCGCTGATGGGTGGGCTTTCTTCGCCGCCGCCTCCCCCTCCGCCAGCAGCTTTGCCTAATGTTATCTCCCTTGAAGGGCTGATGCTGTCGCCGGCACCGGGTGCTGTCGCTGGCACGGTAGGCGCCACGGGCTGTTCCATCACTTGGAAAGATGCCGTGGAGTGGTATGCAGGCCTCCCGGAGCGAAGCAAGTTCGGAATCGCAACGGCGGCGATCAACAGAAACACGCACAGCGCACCCGCCGTGCCCCACACCCACCGCGGCAGGCCGAAGATCTTCGGTGGCGGCTGAGAGAGGAGCGGGATCACGGTAGCCCGCGGGTTGAGCTCGCCCAAGGAGATTGCGGCGGCAACGTGTTCATTAAGGCTCGGCGGAGCTGCTTCCACTTGCCACTCGGTAAGCCGCTCGGCGAGCACGCGGGATTCCGTCACCCACGCGCGGCAGTCGGCACATTGTTCGAGGTGCGCAGCCACGTGCGCGGCGCGGTCGGCGGGAAGCTCGCCGTCGAGGTACGCCATCAATTCTTCTTGCTCGATCGCATGCAGGGAATTGGCCATGACATTTTCCTTGGGAGCGGGTCCATGGGATGTTGTGGCGCTGAGGTAATCCGTCAGCCGACGGACCGAGCGGCCGCACGAAGCCGCCTCTACATCCCTTGATCCGCTAGCCGGTGCTCCCTCATGTTATGTCTCTACACGTAGCTTCATAACGGAAGCTACCTTTGGAGCCGCGCCGTGTCTACCTCGCGCGCTTCTCCGCCCGCGGGCTCACCAGCAGTTCCTTGAGAGCCAGCCGTGCGCGAAACAGCCGCGAGCGCACCGTGTTGATGGGCACGCGCTGGAGGGCGGCAATCTCTGCGTAGCTTAACTGCTCGTACTCGCGCAGCATTAGGACTTCGCGCTCATCCGGCGCGAGCTTTTCCAGAGCCTGCCGGAGAGTGACGCCCGCCTCCGTGTCGCCGGGGGCGGGCGGATCGGCAGGGATGGGCGCCGAGTTTGTTTCGTGGTGCGCGCACCGGCGGCGCTCTCCCGCGAGTTGAAGAAGCGCAATACCGTAAAGATAGGTTCGGAACAAAGCCCGCGGCTCATAGCGCGCGACCGCTCGCAAAACCGCCAGGAAAGTCTCCTGTGCCAGCTCTTCCGCGCGCGCGGCGTCCGCCAGTCTGCGGCGGAAATAGCCGAAAATGGGCTCGCGGTAACGCACGAAGAGTTCGGTAAAGGCTTCTTTCGAACCGCGCTGGAAATCCAACATCAACTGTTCGTCAGTCAGCATGGGCCAGCCACGCGGAAATTGAGCGATTTAACCACATCGCAATGGGTTGATTTGATCATCACGCGACGTCGCTCGCCGCCATCCGACGCCACCGGTCAAATACCCGTCGGCGAATCATCCAATGCCTTTCTCTCCGGTAATGTCGCGAAGGCGTGAAAAGTTCCGGAGAAAATGCTCGCAGATTCGGATTGTAGCGGCGAGGGCACCCCGGCTGTGTCAGACCCTCGCCAAGCTGGCCATGCCACAGGACACCACTACCCGGGTTTGCGGTTGTCGAGGGCGTCCATTTGGCCGTTCATTTCTTCCGGAGGTTCGCCGCTCCTCATTCCCTGGGCCACGATAAGCTGACGCGCTTCGCTGCGCAAGGCGGGCCATTTCGATCCAAACACTAGCGATCCAGATATGCAGACAGCGCCTCCCAACGCCACGGTTATGGGCGCGCCGAAGCCGTGGGCGATGGCCCCGGCCAGCAATGCGCCAAACGGGGCCATTCCCATAAACATCATCGAGTAGACGGACATCACGCGACCGCGCAGGTCGTCGGGCACCATGGTTTGAATAAGCGTGTTGGAACTCGCCATCTGGATCAGCATGCAAAACCCCGCCGGCAGAAGCAGGACGACGGAGAGGGGCAGTGAGCGCGAGAATGAAAACAGGATCAGACTCAAGCCAAAACCGGCGGAGGCGTAGAGGATCCATCGCCCCAGACCGCGCACCTCCCGCCGCGCGGCCATCACCAGGGTTGCGGCCAACGCGCCCACTCCTGTGGAACCCATCAACAAACCCAGGCCGCGGGCGTCCGAATGCAGGATCTTGTCGGCGAAAATAGGCATCAGTACGGCGTAAGGCATTCCGGTCAAGCTTACCAGGCCGAGCAAGAGCAGAAGTGCGAGGATGGGCCCGGTGTGCTTCACGAAGCGAAATCCTTCCAGGACACTCTCAAGGCCCGAAACCGTTCGGGCCGATCGCTCGCGCGGGGTGATAGTCATCAGAAGCAGGCCGATGATGACCGCAATGTAACTGACGCCGTTACAGAAGAAACACCAGCCTTCGCCGATGGCTGCCACCGTGATGCCGGCGACCGCAGGCCCCAGAATGCGTGCTCCATTAAACATGGCGGAATTCAGTGCGATGGCATTGATGAGGTCTTCCGGAACGACCATTTCAATGATAAACGCCTGGCGCGCGGGGATATCGAACGCATTCGCCACACCCAGCAGAGCGGCCAAGAGGAGGAGTTCCCACACTTGGATGTGTTCGAGCAATGTTAGCCCCGCAAGTATAAATGCGAGCAACATTGAAGCGGTTTGCGTAGCTATGACGATGCGCTGCCGGCTGTGACGGTCGGCAAACAATCCCCCCAAGGGGGCGAAAAGAAGCACGGGAATCTGTCCCGAGAATCCCACCAACCCTAGCAGCAGCGGCGATTTGGTGAGGCGATAGACGAGCCACGCCTGCGCAATGGACTGCATCCACGTGCCAATCAACGAGATAATCTGGCCGCAGAAGAATAGCCGGTAGTTTCGGTGCCGCAATGCGCGGAACATCACCGGAAGCCGCAGCGCGCGTTTCAGTACAGGTAAGTCAGTGCTCAGGGCCGCCACCTCTTCGTATAAATGAACATACTTTGAGAATCCCTGAGTATCATAACATTCCTCGTTATCCCTGCTTAACCCCCCTCAAAATTACACCGGCACGGCTTAGGGGGATGGGCAACGGCTCGCTCCACGCGAGGCCGCAATCGATATCGGCCAGGGCGGCAACTTGGTCGTGGGTCAGCCATAACAGGAGGTCGCCGTTAGGTTTAAGGCACTGCGCCGCCAGTGGGATGAGCACATCCAGATTCCCGACGGCCCGCATGGTGGCAAAATCGAACGTCCGCGCACGGTGGGCACGAACGAAGTCTTCCAAACGATCGCCCTGGGCCGTGACTTGCCGGAAATCACATACGCGGGCGGCTTCCTTTAAGAAGGCTCTTTTCTTTGCGACGGGCTCGAGCAGCGTGACGGCGACATCCGGAAAGGCGATCTTCAAGGCCAAGCCTGGGAAGCCGGCGCCACTGCCAATGTCGAGCAGATCGCCGTAAAGTTGAACGTACCGGACGAGAAGGAGGCTCTCGCCGAAATGGCGCGTCACACAGTCTTCCGGATCGCGGATCGCGGTCAGATTGATCTTCTCGTTCCAGCGGAGAAGCAGGTGAAGGTAGACGAGGGTTTGCGCCGCCTGGCCGGACGAGAGGTCGAGGCGAAACGGTTCGAGAAGTTGTCGAAGGCGCGTTTCATCGATCACAGAGGGGATTGTAGAGAGTTCCTCGCCGGGGTGCAAGGTGAGAACGGCTCGAAGCCGCGTGGGGGGACGGGTATGTTTCACGTGAAACGTTTGTCCTCAGGAGTCATGAAGCCCAGGTCTGAGTTTCTTTCCCCCCCCCCCCAGTCGAGCATGTTGCTTCACGACCCTCGAAGCATAGAAACCGCGCCAATGAGTCGGAGGTTGCAGGAGCCCCGAGCAGAAACTCGGCGCATTTCCGGAGGAGAGGGGCGGGGGTGTAGAGGTCTAAACACAAAGGCCCTTTCTCTGCGTCTCAGCGGTTCCGCAGTGGAGGTCGCCATGACTCGTCTTCTGCCCCACATTGTTTCACGTGAAACATCCCGATCATTGGCTGGTGCCGCATATGGGCTCGCTGCGGCGCACCAAGGAGCTGACTTCAATAACCACATACCTCCATAATATACTGATATTACAGCACTTGCATAATATTCGAGTGAATAAACCTCCTTGACTATACAAGAACCAATCGTTTCCAACCTTGAATCCAACCGCTCACCGGACCCCAGTATGCTGTTAACTCATTTATTTTCTGTAAGTTAGACGACGACTCAGGAATCGCGACATTTTAGCACAAGAGCTGCGCTCGTCGATCGCGCAATCCATATTAAGGCGACAGCGGGCTTGGGAGGTTTCTCATATCATCGGATCTGGTTGTTATGCCAACGCGGACGCCAACCCGGGAGCCAAGGCTAATCTTAACAAGCATTAATCACTGCGTTAGCGACCTGGAGTAATGGTGAAGGCATATGTCACGGTGGGTGCGTCCGCCCCGCATATAGGTACGGTTCACTTGGCCTTTGCGTCCCATCTTCAGTACCCTCAGTGTAATGGCTTGCCCTTCTCAAATTAGTATAGGAGTTTCTTCCCTTTCGCTCCTGTCAATCACGCCCGAACTCAGGCCGGAACCTTGTCGGGATATCTGCCTGTGTTGGCTCATGGCCAACGGTTTGGTTCTGGCAGCTCAACATTCCCCGTCTGATCGCACGCTTATGGCCTCCCCCCGGCTACCGCTGTGACACGACGGCTACCAATTTCGATCTTGATGTTATGTCCTGATATTATGTCATGACGACTTCGTCGGTTGTACCCCAATCCGTCGATAGGGGAGCAGAGCGGGTAGCAGGCCTTGGAGGACGATGGAGGGCAAGGGCTTGTAGTTTGGTGGGTTGGGCGATTGAAAGAAGTTTGGTGGGCGTCGAAGAGATT
>Ga0181539_1001038_pt1 | contig 32016 bp, 39 predicted proteins | sample PEATcosm2014_Bin_46_FD_119767 | JGI IMG/M metagenome (GOLD analysis project Ga0181539, IMG submission 119767) | Peatland microbial communities from MTU Mesocosm Facility, Houghton, MI, USA - PEATcosm2014_Bin23_60_metaG | ecosystem: Environmental > Terrestrial > Soil > Wetlands > Peat | place... | reverse complement strand
GATCGCCGACCTCATCGAAAGGCCGCGGAGGCAGGAGGGAGGTGGAATGAACTAGAAAGAATCCCCGGGGCCCGGTGGTGGATTACTTGAACGCAGGGCTGCGGGATAACTCGAACGTCGGCAGTTCTGCCTGAATGATGCATTCAGACCCAACTGGCGGCTAGCAGAAGCGCCGCAGTCGTGCCGAGTAGAACTCGGCAGACCTTGAAGAAGATGACCGCGGTGCGGGCCCCCGTCACTGCTGTCAGCGCAGCCAGGGCGACGAGCATGATGGCTGATGCCCGGTAGACCCAATCAGCGAAAGCGTGATGAGGGCCGCCCAAGGCGGGAGCGAGGACGACGACGGCAGCGATGAACCACGTGGTCATCCCCTCGGCAATCCACTCCTGTGTAATGACCAACCGGTTGTCACGGGAGGTGTCGCTGAAGCCGCGCACGACCCGCGCCGTGGCCAGAACATGAGCCACCCCCCACAGGCCGACGACCCCGGCGGCGACGTAGGCAAGCACGGCACCCATACCGTCATGGTGCACTGCCATCACCGCAGCACCCAGAGCCAAAAGTCCCAGGGGTCCAAATGTCCATAACTGTCAGTCCGCGGAATCCGTGAGCGACGCCAAGAGCGCTTCGACACGCGCTCTGATCTCGTCTCGGATCGGACGGACCGACTCGATGTCGCGCCCCGCAGGATCGTCGAGGTCCCAGTCTTCGTAGCGCTTGCCGGGATAGAGAGGGCAGGCGTCCCCACAACCCATGGTGATCACGACATCGACGGCACGAACGACCTCGTCGGTCCAGGGCTTGGGGAACTCGGTCCGGATGTCGATCCCGACCTCGTCCATGGCGTCCACGACGGCAGCGTTGATCTCCGAGGCAGGCTCGGAGCCTCCCGAGTAGACGACGACACGGTCGCCAGCCAGGTGGCGCATCCACCCGGCTGCCATCTGGGAACGCCCCGCGTTGTGGACGCACAGAAAGAGGACGGCAGGAACCGCAGACGGCAACGACCCTTCCAGCTTCCCGAGCGCCTGGAGCCGCTCGCGTGCGAACCGCTCGGTCAACAGCGGGAGGAACGCAGCGGTCTTGGCTGTCAGGAGAAGCTGGTCCATCGAGTCGACGACGAACCGCTCAATGGTCTCAGGTCCGAACACCCCTGCGAACCTTGGAGCGAGCCTTGCCGAAACCTCGTGAACGAGGTGCTGCTGGTCGTGCGGAAGGTCTGTCAGGTGACGAGCGGTCATCGTCCTTCTCCTTTTGCCTGGCGTGAACTGAAGGTGTCACTGGGGAGGTGCAGCGTGGCGCTTCCGATCTTGTCGTGCATGGGGCGCACCGCGGCAAAGGCGGTTGGCGTGGTGGTCGAACAAGACTCGGGCGGCGAGGCTGCGGCCTTGTGAGCGAGTTGTGTCACGCAGTTCCTCCGAGTGGTGCTTGAGCTTTTGCCGGGTAGTAGTGCCGCCTAGCCCAAAAGGACACGTACACCAAGGCGACGAGGACCGGAACTTCGATGAGAGGGCCGACGACACCTGCGAGAGCCTCGCCACTCGTGACGCCGAAGACACCGATAGCGACCGCGATCGCCAGCTCGAAGTTGTTGCTTGCGGCGGTGAACGCCAAGGTGGCGGTTCGCTCGTAGGGGAGGCCGAGCGCCTTTCCGAGCGCGAACGACCCGAACCACATGACGGCGAAGTAGCCCAGCAGGGGCAGGGCGATGCGGGCGACGTCGGCGGGACGCGAGGTGATGGTGTGGCCCTGAAGGGCGAAGAGGATGACGATGGTATAGAGCAGCCCGTAGAGGGCGAACGGTCCAAGACGGGGCAGCAGCTTGGTCTCGTACCATTCCCGGCCTTGGGCACGTTCGCCGAAGGTGCGGGTGAGGAACCCCGCCACAAGAGGGACGCCGAGGAAGATGGCGACGGTCTCGGCGATCCGGCCGACCGACAAGTGAAGTCCGACGGTGCTCAGGCCGAGCCAGCCGGGCAGCACCTTCAAGTAGAAGTAGCCGACGGGCGCGAACGCGACCACCTGGAACAGCGAGTTGACGGCCACCAGGATCGCCGCGGCCTCGCGGTCCCCGCCCGACAGGTCGTTCCAGATGAGGACCATGGCGATACAGCGGGCCAGGCCGACGATGATCAGCCCCGTCCTGTAGGTGGGCAGGTCGGGTAGAAGAAGCCAGGCCAACGCGAACATGACCGCCGGGCCGACCACCCAGTTGAGCACCAGGGATGCAACAAGCATCCGTCGGTCCCGGGTGACCGAAACGGCCCGGTCGTAGCGGACCTTCGCCAGCACCGGGTACATCATCACGAGGAGACCGATGAAGATCGGCAACGACGTACCCGAGGTCACTTGGATCGCGTTCAGGTGCTTGTTCAGGCTGGGGATCGCCCGACCAAGCCCGATGCCGATCGCCATGGCGGCGACGATCCAGACGGGCAGGAAGCGGTCCAGGAACGAGAGCCGGGCGATGACCGGTGCCACTGGGGATGCATCGGCTGGCGGGCGGTCGGACACGACGTCGCTCATTGCCCGGCACCTTGAGGTGTCGCGCAACGGTGGCGACTCAGCAGCACGAGTTGGCTCCCGTCGTGGTCCCGGCCAGTTCGGGACCGCTGCCGCACTGGTTGGCGTCCTCGATCAGCACCAGCTTGAGCGGCGGGTCTGCAATGGCGAAGTTGGCGTAACCGGGACGTACCTTGGCTGATTCAGTCCCGAACAGCTTGGAGTAGAAGTCAACGGCGGCGTCGATGTCGCTGACGTTGAGAGCGAGCTGGACTCTGGACACTGTGCACCTCCGGTAACATTGACGAGGGTCAATGCATCCAGTATGATCAATGCATTGACAACTGTCAATAGGAGGTTCCCATGGCGAAGCCGGTCGCAACGATCGAGACGACGGAGCAGTGCTGCCCTTCGGTGCTTGCTGCCCCTCTCGACGCCGAGAAGGCCGCCGAACTGGCCCGAGGCTTCACCGCGCTCGCCGATCCTGTCCGGTTGCGGGTGCTCAGCATCCTGGCCGCCTCGCCAGAGGGTGAGGTGTGCGTATGTGAGTTCGTCGGGCCGCTCGGCAAGAGCCAGCCGACCATCTCCCACCACGTCAAGATCCTGAGCGAGGCCGGTCTGGTCAGCGGAGACCGGCGCGGCAAGTGGGTCTGGTACTCCCTCAACCGTGAACGGCTCGCCGCGCTTCAGACAGCCCTCCAGCCCAGCGAGTAGATGGCGAACAGGAACGTTCACCTCTGCGACACCCAAAGGAGCGAGACATGACCACAAGCGACTCCGAGCAGATCTACGAGGCGGTCCGCGATCGCTATGCGACTGCGGCCCGCGTCGCCTCGAACAAGCCATGTTGCGGACCGAGCGACACCACGAGCGGGGTCGTCTGCAGCAATCTCTATGAGAAAGACGAGACCGACGCCCTCCCGGCCGACGCTGTCACGGCATCGCTCGGGTGCGGGAACCCCACGATCCTCGCCGATCTGCAACCGGGCGAGGTGGTCTTGGACCTCGGATCGGGCGGAGGGATCGACGTGCTGCTGTCGGCGCGCCGCGTCGGGCCGAGCGGAATGGCATACGGACTGGACATGACACCGGAAATGCTGGATCTCGCTCGGAAGAACCAGGCCGAGGCCGGGTTGGCCAACGTCGAGTTCCTCCAGGGCACGATCGAAGAGATCCCTCTTCCCGATGAGACAGTCGACGTCGTCATCTCCAACTGCGTGGTGAACCTGTCCCCAGATAAGGACGCCGTGGTGCGCGAGGCGTTCCGAGTGATGAAGCCCGGCGGACGGCTGGCCATCGCCGACATCGTGCTGCGCCGTGCCCTGTCCGAGCAGACGAGTGCGTTGATCGGATTGTGGACGGCCTGTGCGGCTGGTGCCCTGGTCGTCGAGGACTACGAAGCGAAGTTGCGGTCTGCCGGGTTCGAGGGCGTGTCCATCGAGCCCACCCGCGTCTTCGAGGATAAGGACCTTGATGGTCTGGCGGACGAACTCTCCGTCGATGCCGACATCCCCCAGGACGTTGACCGCGACAAGGTCATGGCCGAGTTGAGCGGCTCGATCATGAGCGCCTTCGTACGAGGCCGAAAGCCCGAATAGCGCGCCGGAGACCGCCTGAGCCTTGATCCGTTTCTCAGGCAGCACGTGCGCCTTTGACCGAGGAAGACTACCGAGGTGTAGCTCGGCCCTTCTCAAGTCACCCTGAAGTCCCGAGCACGTCAGCACGTACCCGTCCGTGCTGTCTTCGCAGCTTTTGTCAACCAGGCCAAAGACAGCACAGATGAGGCAATCTTTGTACGTGGTCGATCGCGCTCAACATTGGGAAGCGGTCTACGCCAGCAAACCGTTGACGGAGCTGAGCTGGTACGAACGCGACCCGGTTACCTCGCTCCGGCTCATCGAGGAGATCGCATCAGGATCGCCCGTCGCCGTGATCGACATCGGCGCTGGTGCATCGTCGCTCGTCGACCACCTGTTAGATCACGGATTCACAGACCTGACGGTGCTCGATCTTTCCGGAACCGCACTCGCCGGAATGCGAGAGAGGCTGGGCGAACGGGCCTGGAACGTCACCTTCGTGCAGCACGACGTACTTTCGTGGGATGTCGACCACCAGTACGACCTCTGGCACGACCGAGCGGTCTTTCACTTCCTCACCGAGGAGACGGCGCGCCGTCGGTACCGCGAGGTCACCGAACGTGCGATTCGTGTCGGCGGCTCTCTTGTGCTCGCGACCTTCGCGGAGGACGGTCCGACACAGTGTTCTGGGCTGCCGGTGGCTCGCTACTCGGCTCAGGCCCTCGCCGAGGAGTTCTCCGAGCACTTCTCGCTCCTCTGGCAGGAACGAGAGGAGCACGTCACTCCTGGTGGCATCGTCCAGCCCTTCACGTGGGTCGTGCTTCGTCGTATTTGACGAACCATTGTGGGCCAGGGTCGTCTCGGTGGTGCCGGAGAGCCGGGGGGGTCTACCGCCCCCCGGAACCCCCCAGGTGGGACGCCTCCTTCGGAGGCTCGTCGCCTTCGGCGACGCCCGTAGCGAGATCTCCGACTTTCACCGCCGACGCCAGCTTGGCCTGTCTCCGTTCCTGCGCTTGCCGCCGCACAAGCTCGTCCATGCTCGGAATCTCGCCCCACTCTCGGCCGGTGGGCGTCGTATCCGGCAATCGGAAGTGTGAGCGCTGGACAGGCCGGGGCTTGACCTGCTTCCGATCGTAAGCCCGCTGCCGCTCAAGCTTGTCGGCCATGGTCGCTCGCCTCTCGACAGGGACTACTGCCCTCAGTCGCGGAGCCGTTGAGGGAGCGTAGCGACCGAACCCAGCGACCGACTCCGACGCACGGCGCTCACGAGCGGCACCGAGGCGACTGGAACGCTCCACTCCGCCCCTTCGCCGCATAAATCTCTGCCCAAAAGCGATCTTGGACAGGTCCTCAAGCTCTTCAGCCTCGACAGGTGGTCTGGTCATACCAAGAGGATGCAAGGCTAGGAATGAAAAGTGGCAGACAGATAAACGACCTGGTCAGAGATTTGTGCAACATTGCACGATGTTCTGACCAGGACATTTGTCCGAAAAAGGGTTGCATAGATCTTTCGGATGGGACCGATCTGTATTTGTGATGAGCAGCATCGAAACTGCATAGGATCTGCATCACTTTCTGAGAGATTGGCTCATATCTTAGCTGGACATAGCCCTTGAGCTGGGCTAACGTAAGTGATGTGAGATAAACTCACACTACCAAGAGAAGGACCACGATGGCCGCAAGAACCGAGCATCTGAGCTGCGCCGACACGGCGAGGCTATTGCGCCAAGCGCTCAGGCGGACCTTCTCGGGAATCAGGTTCAGCGTCCGCAGCGAGACCTACGCCGGAGGAGCCTCGATCGACGTCTCCTGGACCGACGGACCGACGGCGCAGGCCGTCAAGGCTCTCGCCGACGAGTTCGCCGGTGCTGACTTCGACGCTTCCCAGGATCTCAAGACCTACCGCGCCCCCGACCTTGTCCCGGACCCGGAGCACGGCGCCCGAGAGATCCACTACGGCGCCGACTTCGTGTTCTGCGACCGGCACACGAGCGAGGAGCTTGCCTCGAAGATCTTGGACCGGGTTCGCCCGATCCACGACGAGCACGATCAACTCGGCTACTGCCGGTGCGGCGCTCGGATAGGCGCGGACGGTTTCTTCATTCCCGACGGCTCCTGGACGCGGACAGTGGGCTGCTCGCCTTGGTGTGCTGCACGAGCGGGCGCTGCCTACGTCGATGCCGACACGCTGGAAGGCCAACCCAGGTGACAGACACCCCTCGGGAGACGGCTCCCGGGACCCAAGAGAGCGTCCGGGCACGATGGCGCTGACTCAGTTGCTCGACCTCGTCGGGCCCCAGGAGATCGCCTCTCGGCTCGGGGTAGCTCCGAACACCGTTTCGATGTGGCGTGCTCGCAGCCTGTTGCCCGAGCCTTTGGCGATCGTGTCGAACACGCCTGTCTGGCACTGGCCGCTTGTTAGCGAGTGGGCGGACCGGACTGGCCGCCTACCCCCGGTAACAGGTGACGACGACCAGTCGATCAAGGTCTCACCGGCCGACATGGTCGCGGCCGAGACTCTTGCGAAGTCTGCGTCACGGACACTGCACAATCTGGCGACCCTGCGCCGACCCAAGAAGACCGATGTCTCGGGTGAGTACGACTGGTACCGGGAACTGGCTCCGGCAGAGCGCGAACGGATTCGGTCCAGGTGGACCGTGCCAGCGCCTCGTGGCGTCGGGCCAGACGTTCTTGCCGAGGAGCTGGCACCGATGATCGGGAGGACCGTCGTCGGCATGGCAGACGTCGAGGACGTCATGGGCGAGTGGGTGCAACTGACCAGGCTGGCCGACGCCGCGGGCTCGCTGCGCAACCATCGCTACAACCCGGCCCGCTACGGTGGCCGTTCCCTGAGCCAGCTCTTTGCCTTGTCGGAACCGGGCGAGGACGACGCCGAGTCAAGAGGCGAGGCTGACTACCTGGCGGCGTTCGCGCCCTGCCGACTCGGACCATCGCCGCTTGCCATGTACTTCGACGAGTGGTCCACGGAGTACGAGGCGCTCGTGAGTGAGTCTCTGCGCATCTCGGAGACGATGGACGCCGATCCGTCGCGGTTCCTGACAGCGGATGAAACGGAGCTATTCGACCGCTTGCGAGAGCTGGTCCCGGACCCGATCGGCCTCCGGTTCGACCGAGGCGACTTCGTCGGTCCCTTCCAAGTCTTCGATTCCGTCCGCGCCGGCTACTTGCGAGTCGTTGTTCTCGTCAACTGATGCCGTCCCGAGGATTCGCCGACCGCGCTCTGCTCGTGCCTTCAGATCCGCCAGGGTCGGTAACTCCACATTTTCTATCCTAGGCGGTACGGGGACAAGCCTACAGATCGCCGACTCGGCTCTTGCTGACACCGCTTCAGGCTCTTGGAACCGCGTTGTTCTGGCGCGTCCCTCGCATGGCGAGGAATGGCTCTCTAGACCTCGCCCTCGCGGAGGGCATCGACGAAGCCTCCAACATCAGGAAAGAGCACACTGCGGCTCCTGTTGTAGGTGGCTCTCAGATGCCGCTGTACCTGCCGTTTCACTCGTGTCGGTATGACAACTACAACGAAAGGCAGTAGTGGCGGCCTGCCTCGCGGTCGAACCTGAGTGTCGAAGAGGCTGGCCAATGTCTGTCGACCTGGTGCGCCGCCGTGTGCCAGACCAAATGCAAGTAGGCCCGGGATTGAAGGAACCGTCGGGACGGTCCCAGCGAGAAACGCACCTTCCTGCATTCGCATTCGCGCATCCGGAAGGCTCGGACGAAGCAAGAAGGGCCCATTTCGCTGAGCAGACTCGGCGAGAGCCCCGGTTAGACACCACCCAAGCGGATCTCCCAGGTCAGCGTAGGTCGGAGGGAGATACGCGGTTCCATGCTCCGGCATGTCGGTGACATCGAAAGCGAATAGCGCGCCCGGAGCGTCAGCGGTGGCGTCTCGCGGCTGCTGGCAGGCAAACCAGAGTGCTGTTGTGGGACTGCTTGTCACATCCAGAAGTCGGGCTGGCGCTCCATGATGCCGAAGCACTGTGAGCATGTGAAAGTCGTTCGCTACGTCACCAAGTTCAGCACCGAGCGGCCATGATCGAGCGGCTTGAAGAATCCGGAGTTCTCGCGTTCTCACTGCAGCTTCATCCGCTGCAACTCCTTCCCGTTCAAGTGCAACGCCGAGCGAGGACTGCAAGTCGTACCTTGCATCAGGCAGCCCCCGCCAGATGAAACGTCGTCCCGCCTTGTAAGTGGCGATCCGGTCGACTGTGCGCAGAAGGTGCTCCTGCGACTTCACCCCGTATCCCCATCCGCTTTGCATCCAGTTCGCCACAACCACTTCCTACTCGACTGCGCAAGTGAGCGCTAGCGCACAGAAAGTGCGCACAGAAGCGGGCCAGGGTCGGCGATACTGCTCCCGGCGGTGACGGTCCGAGTAGCACGGGTGCTCGCGGTGAGGGCTTGACCGGATGCGTGTCGCCATGAGCGATAAGACCGGCACCAGCACAGGATGAAGAGCCAGTAGGAGGTTTGGGCGCAGACGACGCTGCCCATGCTCAAGTACACGCTCCTGCGTCTCAACGGCAACGCCTCTCCATGCCTACACGAGAGGCCGTCTGAAGCCTCTAGGACGAGCTGAGGGCCTTCTAAATGGAGGATGGCAGCGATCACTCTCTGTAAGCGGGCATAGGGCGCCACGCTGGCCGCCTTGGCAATATACGGGGCACAGAGAGGCGGACTAGTTAGGCTGTATGCAGCCGGATGCTATGATTCCCTTAACGCTAATCCTCTGACCAGTCAGCCAGTTCTCGACCCGAGGAGACCCGTGTGGATCTTGCGACATCTCGATACGCGGCAAGGGATCTCATCCTGCAGTCTGGGCGTGTGCCCATCGGCATCACGGTGGGCAACCCGCGCTGGCCATTGGGATACGCGCTAGCTTGCAATCTGCGTGCGCTGGCCCCGACTCGCTCCATGCTGGGGTTGCCCGCGGATGTCTTCGAGCAGATATACAGGGCACGTCTCGACGACCTTGGCGTGGACGCGATCCGTAGCTTGCTCCAGCGCTGCTGCGACGATGCAGGGAACGACCGCCTAGCGGTCTTGTGCTTCGAGGATTTAGGAAAGCCGGGGACGTCATGTCACCGCCGGATGCTGGCGTCCTGGTGGGAAGAGAAAACCGGGGAGGACGTTCCCGAGCTAGAGCCGGATGTCCGCCAAGGCCAGTTGTTCGGGTAAGTTCTGCGTTCGCCTCGATCGTGATCAGTCGGAGTAAGCGCCGGGCTGGTCGTTGCCGTCGTGCGAATCCCGCGGCAGCGCCTCGATGTGTGCTCCAAGTTTGGGGGTTTCGAGCAGTGTTCGGAGTTCTTAGAGCTACTTACGCGAGATGACAAGCCTCCGAGACTGTCTTCGCCGGGTCACGGCGTCCAGAACGCGCTGGCCCGCCTGACGTCACCGCTACACAGTACGGATGGGAGGTGCAACGACCTGGCAGAATCAGAGTGCAGGTCATAGTGTTGGTTGGAAGGACACGAGGTTGAGTGACGATGATCTTCTCGCCCGGCTGAGGCCCGAGGATCGTGCCCGGCTGCGAATCGACCAGATGCTCGGTGAATGTGGCTGGGTGGTCCAAGACGGCAAGAGCACGAACGTTCACGCGGGACGAGGCGTGGCGATTCGTGAGTTCGCACTAGCACCGGGTCACGGACGCGTTGACTACCTCTGCTACGTGGACGGCAAGGTCGCTGGCACCATCGAGGCGAAGCCCGAAGGAATGACGCTCATCTCGGTAGAACCGCAGACGGCCAGGTACATCGACGGCCTGCCAGTCGGAGTGCCCGCTTGGGACAATCCGCTGCCTTTCTCCTACGAATCGACCGGCGTGGACACCCGCTTCACAAACTGGCTCGACCCCGACCCACGCAGCCGCCAGGTGTTCACGTTCCATCGCCCGGAGATGCTCGCCACATGGCTCGACGAGTGGCAGCGGCAACCCGATGAACCAACTCTCCGCTCTCGCCTTCGCAAGATGCCACCGTTGGAGATGGGGCTGCTCTGGCCGCCGAAGGACGTGGCGATCACCAACCTCGAACGTTCCCTTGCCGAGAACCGACCTCGCGCCTTGATTCAGATGGCAACTGGGTCCGGCAAAACCCTCCTTGCCGCCTTCGCCGCCTACCGACTGGTCAAGTTCGCCGGAGCCAAGCGGGTCCTGTTCCTGGTGGACCGGGCCAACCTGGGCCGTCAGACGATGAAAGAGTTCCAGGGCTTCACTACACCTGACGATGGCCGGAAGTTCACCGAGCTTTACAACGTGCAGCGACTCTCGTCGAACGTAATCGACCCCGTGAGCCGCGTGATCATCACGACGATCCAGCGGCTGTACTCGATCATGAAGGGTGAACCCGAACTTGACGAGGAAATCGACGAGCACTCGGCTTACGAACTATCGGGGCCGGATGCCGCTCCCGTCGTCTACAACCCGGCCATCCCCATCGAGTTCTTCGATTTCGTCATCGTGGACGAGTGCCACCGCTCCATCTACGGGCTGTGGCGGCAGGTGCTCGACTACTTCGACGCCTTCATCATCGGACTGACTGCGACCCCCAACAAGCAAGCGTTCGGGTTCTTTCACAAGAACCTCGTCATGGAGTACACCCACGAACAGGCCGTCGCTGACCATGTCAACGTCGGCTTCGACGTGTACCGGATCAAGACCAAGATCGGTGAGATGGGTGGCAAGATCGAAGCTGGCGTGTACGTAGGGCACCGAGAGCGCGCCACCCGCAAGGTGCGCTGGGAGGAAGCCGACGAGGAACTTGAGTACGAGGCCAGCCAACTCGACCGCGCCGTAGTCGCCCCCGACCAGATCAGAACCGTGATCAGGACCTTCAAGGAGAAGCTCTTTACCGAAATCTTCCGCGGCAGGACCGAGGTCCCGAAGACCTTGATCTTCGCCAAGGACGACTCGCACGCCGAGGACATCGTCGAGATCGTCCGGGAGGAGTTCGGCAAGGGCAACGACTTCGCCGCCAAGATCACCTACCGCACAACCGGCAAGAAGCCAGAGGACCTCCTCGCCGAGTTCCGTAACTCCTACAATCCCCGCATCGCCGTCACCGTGGACATGATCGCGACCGGCACGGACGTGAAACCTTTGGAGTGCGTCTTTTTCATGCGCGGGGTGAAGTCACGGACCTACTTCGAGCAGATGAAGGGCCGCGGCGTGAGGGTGATCAACTCCGCCGACCTTCAGCAGGTGACCCCTGACGCCAGGATCAAGGATCACTTCGTCATCGTTGACGCCGTCGGGGTGACCGAGACCACGCTTATGGAGACCAAGCCTCTTGATCGCAAACCGCATGTTGCCCTTGATCAGCTATTCAAGGACCTGGCGTTTGGCAAACGGGACCTCGATCTTGTCTCCGCCATCGCCGACCGGCTCGCTCGGCTCGACCTGCGCCTGAGCCAGGCTGACCGAATGGTCCTTGAGGACCTGGCCAACGGGACGAGCATCAGGGAAATCACAGAGGGACTCATCACGGCCCTCGATCCCGACCACCAGTACGAAGCCGCTAGCGCGGGCCTGGAACACGGCGAGCCAAGCGACGCTGAGGTAAAGAAGGCGGCTGCCGACCTGATCGAAACTGCCGTCTACCCACTCACGTCGAACCCCGAACTGAGGCTCAAGATCGTGGACTTCCGCCACTCCTATTACCAGCTCATCGACGATGCGGGCCAGGATGAAGTGCTACAGGCTGGGTACTCGACCGAACGGGCGCGGCAGACCGCCGATGACTTCCGACAGTTCATCGAGGACAACAAGGATGAAATCACCGCCCTTCAGATTCTCTACAGCCATCCTTACCGCCAGCGCCTGAGCTTCAAGGACATCCGTGAGCTTGCCAACGCAATCGGACGACCTCCGCGCCAGTGGACGCCTGAGGCCCTCTGGGCTGCGTACGAGAGGCTCGACAAGTCGAAGGTGCACGGCTCCGGTCAGCGGGTGGCCACGGACCTGGTTTCGCTCGTGCGGTTCGCACTCGGCGAGGAAGACGAGTTGATTCCGTTCCCGGAGAAGGTTAACGAGCGCTTTGCGGCGTGGCTGCTGCAACAGGACAGCGCAGGACGAAGGTTCACCGACGAACAGCGGCGTTGGCTAGAGGAGATCAAGGATCACATCGCCGCCTCCGTGAGCGTCTCTTCTGATGACTTGGACTACACGCCGTTCGTCGAGCGGGGCGGCATCGGCAGAGCGTATGAGGTCTTCGGCGACAGCCTGGTTCCGCTTCTTGAAGAGTTGAACGAGGCGCTGGTGGCGTGACTCTTCGCGTCCACCCTGACGATATCGTCAGAGAGTCACCCTCTCTGCTGGTGGCAGCCCATCCCAACTGGGAGAGGGTGCGTCTCGGCGCGGTAGCGAGGGTCGTGAACGGATTCGCGTTCAAGTCTGCGTACTTCAACTCGAACGCGATAGGAACGCCGCTGATCAGGATTCGTGATGTCGGCGCGAACAGCACGGGTACTTGGTACTCGGGGGAGCAGCCTGACGAGCGCTACGTGGTTGAGAGCGGAGACTTGTTGGTTGGCATGGATGGCGACTTCCGCTCAGCACGCTGGAGAGGCAGACACGCTCTACTCAACCAACGAGTCTGCAAGGTCACCGTTGAGCGACCCGACCTGCTGTCAGAGCAATATCTCGAATACCTCCTGCCGGGATACCTCGAAGAGATCCATCGCTACACGTCCTCGGTGACGGTCAAACACCTCTCTTCTGAGACTCTCCTTCAACTGCCTCTACCCCTACCACCCCTTCCAGAGCAGAATCGCATAGTCGTCGCCACCGACGAGTACTTCTCCCGGCTCGACGCAGCGCAGCGCCTGCTTGGCGAGGCTCGCCGTGGCGTGGCGCGCCTACGATCGGCGGTACTTGATGCCGTCACCCCTCGGGACTGCCGGTGGACGACTCTCGGCGAGATCGCGAACATCGTCGGTGGTGTGACCAAGGACTCGAAGCGTCAGTCGGATCCCTCGTTCGTCGAGGTGCCCTATCTTCGGGTCGCGAATGTGCAACGAGGCTTCCTCGATCTGCGCGAGATCACGACCATCAGGGTGCCGGCAAAGAAGGCCAAGACGCTCAAGCTTGAGGTGGGGGACATTCTGTTCAACGAAGGTGGCGACCGCGACAAGCTTGGCAGGGGTTGGGTCTGGCAAGGACAGATCGACGACTGCATCCATCAGAATCATGTGTTCAGGGCCAGACTGCTCACGGGTAACTTCGAGCCAAAGTACGTTTCTCTGCATGGCAATGCATACGGGCAACAGTGGTTCGAGCGGATGGGCAGGCAGACGACGAACCTGGCTTCTATCAACCTGAGAACCCTGAAGGCGTTCCCCGTACCCGACCTCCCAGTCGACACACAGCGTCTCATCGTCGCCGACGTGGAGCGGGAACTGACAATCCTCGAAGCGCTCTCGACAGCGATCGACCATGCGCTGATGCGCGCTGGGCATCTGCGGCGCTCGATCCTGGAGCGAGCCTTCTCTGGGCGGCTCGTGTCTCAAGACCCGAACGATGAGGCGGCGTGTGAGGCACCTATCCGTCCTGTGCGAGAAGTCAACACAGCGACCAGGATCCGACGGAAGAAGGTGGAATGACCGACCAGAACTCCCTCGTGCAGAAGCTCTGGAGCTACTGCAACGTCCTACGTGATGACGGCCTCTCCTACGGCGACTACATCGAACAGCTCACGTACCTCTTGTTCCTGAAGATGGCCGACGAGCAGACGAGATCTCCCTTCAACCGGCCATCACTCGTCCCTACTGACCTCGACTGGCAGTCCCTTCTGCGCCGCGACGGCGACGACCTAGAGGTCCACTACCGGCACGTCCTCGGCGAACTCGGGCGTAGGCCTGGGATGGTCGGCGTCGTTTTCCGCAAGAGTCAGAACCGCATCCAGGACCCAGCCAAGCTCAGACGGCTCATCGTGGACCTGATCGACCATGAGAACTGGATGGCCCTCGACGCGGACGTGAAGGGCGATGCCTACGAGGGTCTGCTGGAGAAGAACGCAGAGGACGTGAAGACGGGAGCGGGTCAGTACTTCACTCCGCGACCGTTGATCAAGGCGATCGTCGAGGTGATGCGCCCCGAGCCGGGGATGACGATCTGTGACCCTGCCTGCGGCACCGGTGGCTTTTTCCTGGCGGCCCATGACTACATTGCCCAGAACTACCTGCTTGATCCTGACCAGAAGCGGCAGCTCCGCTTCGATGCCCTCCACGGCTGGGAAATCGTCGACAACACGGCCCGTCTATGTGTCATGAACATGCTCTTGCACGGCATCGGCTCGGAGGACGCCGACAGCCCCGTCCGCGTCGAAGATTCTCTCGCAGCCGACCCTGGCGATCGCTTCGAGATGGTCCTCACCAACCCGCCCTTTGGCAGGAAGTCCTCCATGACGGTCGTCAACGCTGAGGGAGAGACAGAGCGCGAAGACCTTGTCATCCTACGAGACGACTTCTGGGCCTCCACCTCCAACAAGCAGCTCAACTTCGTCCAGCACGTCAAGACCCTCCTCGCCATGCACGGACGTGCCGCCGTCGTCGTGCCCGACAACGTGCTCTTCGAGGGTGGAGCCGGGGAGACCGTCAGGCGGAAGCTCCTTCACGAGTGTGACGTACACACGCTGCTTCGCCTGCCCACGGGCATCTTCTACGCCCAGGGCGTCAAGGCCAATGTTCTCTTCTTCGACAGGAAGCCTGCCTCGGAGACACCATGGACCCAGCGGCTCTGGGTCTACGACTACCGCACGAACGTTCACCACACCTTGAAACAGAACCCGCTTCAGTACGAGGACCTTGCTGGCTTCGTCGGCGCCTTCCACGCCGACAACCGTTTCGCACGCGTCGAGTCGGAACGTTTTCACTCCTTCAGCTACGACGAGCTTCTGCAACGAGACAAGGTCAGCCTCGATCTGATCTGGCTGCGGGACGAGTCGTTGGAAGACTCAGCCAACCTGCCTCCGCCCGACGTGATCGCGGCTGAGATTGTCGAGGACCTGGAAGCTGCGTTGGCCGAGTTCGCGCAGATCGCCGAATCCTTGAAGCTGCGCGAATGATCAGGAGCGTGCTCAAGACATCTTCCGGGATGGCCTTCGCTCAAACGGAGGCAATCCCAGAACCAAGAGATCTTGACCTGGCTCCCTAATCGACACACACGATAACTGACACTATACTGTACGTATGAGCCTCATTCCCGCAGGTCAGAGCGCCCCTCACGTACAGGTCGAAACGCCTTCTGCGCGAGACGTCGAGGCCGCGTTCCTGCTCTCGTACTCGGTGGGCCACACTCGCCGGGCCTACGCCACGGACCTCGCGGAGTGGTTCGAGTTCTGCGCAACCGTGGGCGTCGAGCCGCTCGTAGCTAGCCGGGCTCATGTGGACGCATGGGCACGCAAGCTCGCCGAGATCGACGGCAGGACCCCAGCTACGGTCGCTCGCAAGCTCACCGCGGTCTCTGGCTTCTACCGCTACGCGCTGAACGAGGACGTGATCGGCCGCAATCCTGTCGCGGCAGTGAGGCGGCCCAAAGTCGGGACGGATACTCAGTCAACCGGGCTTGATCGCGACGAGCTGGCTGCTCTCATTGCAGCGGCGCGCAATGACGGGCCGCGGACCAACGCCCTCGTCCTCCTGCTCGCCATGAACGGTCTACGCATCGCCGAGGCACTTGGGGCCGATGCGTCTGATCTCGACGTGGAACGCGGGCACCGCGTGCTGAGGATCACAAGGAAGGGTGGCAAGAAGGCAACCATCCCTCTCGCTCCCAGAACCTCAGAGGCTATTGACGCGTACTTGGGCAGCCGAAACACGGGACCCCTCTTCTGTACGTCAACCGGCGCTCGGCTCGACCAACCAGCCGTCTGGCGCACTCTTCGTCGCCTCGCAGCCGTGGCAGTGCCAGCAAAATCAGCAAGCTTGCACCCGCACGATCTTAGGCACGCCTTCGTGACACTCAGCCTGGATGCTGGCGCGAGCCTGCGGGACGTGCAGGATGCGGCTGGGCACGCTGACCCGAGGACAACGAGGCGCTACGACCGCGCTCGCAACAACCTTGACCGGCATCCGACCTACGCGCTCGCCGGGATTATCCGGTAACAGCTCAACACCGCGTACGCCGGGAGTGGGGGACTATTCGCTCTGGAGATGCGTGCGGCTTAGCCTCCGGCCACCCACCCGGCCCATCAGGGTTCTGGAGTCCGGGGCGAGACAGGTCTCCAAGACGAGCCAAGGCCTTGACAGAGGGTGTACCCTACCCCTATAGGGAGGAGTGTGTGCTAATTTGACACGGTGCCTCGACGCGGGTAGCGTTGACGGTGCCCCGATTGCCGACTGCGCGAGGGGCAGAGAGGCAGAACAATGAGGTTTGGCAACGGTTTATTTGGGCGTGGGTCTTGTATCGTGTGTGGACGCGGGACCGACACGGCGCTCGCCTTCCAGGGTGAGGCCGAGTGGTGCCTTGCTGGAGTCGTCGCTCTCGGTGTTCCTGAAGATGAGGCATACCTCACCCTCCTCTCGGGATGGCAGGAGGAAGGACGGGGCACACAGAAGGGACAGGTCCCTTGCGGGACACTTTCGGCGGTCATCCGTGTGTGCGCCGACTGTGTGGAGGCGGCCACCCCCAACTTCCCTAAGCCGACGTTGCTCTATCGTGGCGCAGAGCTTCCCGCGATAGTCCCCAGAGCCTCTATGAATTAATCGCAGAGAGCCCCTCCGGTCCGGACAACCGGAGTGCCGGTCTCATGCAAAGAGCCCCGGCATCGCACCGGGGCTCTTGCGCGTCTGCGGGTCACCGTGCTCGACCTGCGCGAGATGGTCGAGGAGCTTGGCATCGACGCGGCCGGGTGTCGCGACCGCGCACTCTTGTTGCTCGGCTTCGCGGGCGCACTCCGCCGCAGCGAACTGGTCGGCATCGACGTTGAAGATGTCGTCGAGGTACCTGACGGGCTCACCGTCCACCTCCGGCGCTCGAAGACGGACCAGGAGGGTGCCGGGCGCCTCGTCGGCATCCCCTACGGCTCGAACCCCTCGACGTGCCCCGTCCGTGCGTGGCGAGCGTGGCTTGAGCTGTCAGGCATCACAGAGGGACCCGCCTTCCGCTCCGTGGACCGACATGGCCGCGTCGGCTCAACGCGTCTTACTGCGCAGGCAGTGGCACTTGTGGTGAAGCGCCACGCCCTCCGGGCGGGCCTCGACCCCGGCGAGGTTGCTGGTCACTCGCTGCGGGCGGGACTTGCGACGGCCGCCGCTGAGGCTGGCGTTCCCGAGCGCGTCATCGCCGCCACGACGGGCCACAAGGGCACGGCGATGCTTCGCCGGTATATCCGCGAGGGCTCGTTGTTCCGCGAGAACGCCGCCAGCGCAGTTGGGTTGTAGGAGAGAGGACGTGGCGCGTAGACCACTGCCCGCCGGTTGCGAAGCGACCGACCTTGCGACGACCAACGCTCCGGCGCAATGGATCTGGGTCGCCTCTGAGAGACAGTTCACGAAAACAGCTACCGCCCGTGCCAGACCTACGTCGAGACAACACGATCGGGCGCGACGGTCGTTAACCTGGTCGGCAACCCCTTGCTAGGCGAATCGCGGAGCCTCGTCCGCTTGATCTGGCTACGAGGCCAGAAGGTGATAAGACGGCTCGCTCAGGCCCAGTTATCCGACGACTCCTAGGCTTGGCACGTGGGGTACCCGATGGACTACCGTCGGTCGCGATGACTCCGCCGGATGAGAGGCGTGTGTTACATCCCTTGCGTATCGTCGAACGTATGTTCGTGTTTGCCGGGGAGCTGCTTGGTACTGACTGGCCCGAGAAGCAGGCGTTCCCGGACTCAGCGCGATGGCCGGTCTCCCTGTTGCGCGCCCGCTCGGTGGTCGGGCGATGCTAACCGAGGCTGTGATCCGGCATTCCCTACGGACTGAGGTGTTGTCGTCGGCTCCGCCCTCTGCCGAGGCCATCTTCGAGTTCTGGGTGCCTCAGTCCAACGAGCGCGCTGATGTCGCAGTGGTCGGGGCGACGATCGACGGCTTCGAGATCAAGACCGAGCGAGACTCACTTAAGCGGTTGCCACGACAAGCAGGCGCCTATTCCCGGGTGTTCGACCATTGTCACGTGGTCTTGGCCCAACGGCATGTAGAAGGGGCACTGGGGATCCTGCCGTCGTGGTGGGGCGTTCTAGTCATCGAGGACGGCGTAAGCTTCACGAAGCTGCGCAGGCCGGAGGCCAATAGCAGCGTCGACCCAGAAACGCTGGTCCGCCTGCTCTGGCGCGACGAGGCATACGCAGCACTCTGCGAACTCGGCCTTACACCCGACCCACACGCCGGGCGATTCCGAATGTGGGAACTCCTCCTCGCGCTACTCGACATCGACGGCCTCAAGCAGGTCGTGCGTCACGCGCTTCTGCTGAGGAACCTGCCCGGAACCCGGATTCGCTCCCGGCCGTTTGCCATCAGTTGAGTCTCGCAAGCTGGTCGACTACGTAACGAAGGTGGTGGGACGTGCCTGCCCCCCTCCAGTGGTCCTCCCAACCTGGGTCACACGTGCCTTCGGCGCACTCGGCGATCTGACGGTCGCCCCACGTATACTCACGCCCGGCAAACTCGGGTTGCTCAACGAGCACCCGACAGAGCCACCGGTACTGCTCGCGTCCTTCCTCGTGCCGAGGTGCTTTGGCCCTCGGGATCACGGTCACGGTCTCGTGTGTGTAGCGAATGGCACCACGTATTCCTAGAGGGATCTGGCCCTCAGTGGCGTCGAGCGGGGGCTCTGGGTGTTGGATCGCATAGTCGCCGTAGGTAGGCAGGCGAGTAAGTTGCGACCGGCGCAGGGCAGACCACAGCAACCACTCTTTCCGAGGCAGCCGCCCAACGGTCCCGGCCTCAACTACGCCGCCACCGAGTGAACGGGGCATCGTTGTCCCTAGGAGCACGACGCTTCGCCACGAACCGATGGCCATTAGCTCGTCGATCATAGGCGCCAGGTATTCGATGTCGATTTCCGTATCCTCGGAAATGTCGCGCAGGTCCATAAGTAGGTCAACACCGGGAAGGTCGACCTGCACAGCGTCGAGCTTCTCCTTGACCAGGGTCTCCACTCCGCGGCCGTCGGCTGGCACGGTTCGGAGTAGAGGGATGCGCAATGCCACGCCCCGGGCGTCATACGCCGCGGTATCCGCGATCTGAGCCACGGTCGCGCTCGTGTCGCCGAGGCGTAAGACCGGGATGAAAGGAATGCCGCGCTGACGGAGCATCGTATGGATCACCGATAGGACGGGCCGCGTGCCATTCGCCATGACTGTGCTGTGGTTCGCGCTGAGACGCAGGATGTCGAGGAAGCAGGGCCTCTGTCCAACGGCATCAAAAACTCGTTTCACCCAAAGATGAATCCGTTGACGAGAGAAAGGCTCGGTTCCTGGATGCGCCGGTCCGAGAACTTCGATTAAGGGGGTAAGCCTCGTCCATGTCTGTAGTGACGCATGGCGCAAAGCGTTCAGCTCGCCAGCCTTGGTCTGGAGGGCCGCGACGTAGTGACGGGTGCCAGCGGGAAGGGGCTGAAAGTCCTGTGGGCTGTTCAACGTGAGTTGAATGGCACTGGTCACGGTCGTCCTCCTGGACTACACTAGTTTTCACCCGAAGGGTTAAAGTGTCAAGGAGTGGCTGTTATCGACATCTCGTGGTCCAGTCACAAGCTGGAGAGGACATGCTCGGGCGACCGCGGGGGAATCGAGCATTGGGGAGCAGACCATTGGAAGCTCCTCCGGCGTCGATTGGCGGCGCTCAGTGCCGCGCCCACGTTGGCCGACATGGACGGTGTCTCCGGCAACTGCCATCAACTCCACGCCGATCGCGATGGGGATTTCGCGGTCGACCTGTGGGGTCCTTACCGGCTCATCTTCGAACCGAACCACGATCCGGTGCCGTTGCTCGACGATGGCGGCGTCGACAAGAGAAACGTCACGCACATCACGATCAAGGAGGTGGACGATTACCATGGCCGTTAACTCGCAGTCGGGTTGGCAGCCGGACTGGACAGTAGCGCCGGGCGAGATCCTCCTTGAGGCTTTGCAGGATCGCGAGATGACCCAGTCCGAGCTGGCGCAGCGGCTCGGACGACCGCTCAAGACGGTCAATGAGATCGTCAAGGGCAAGGCGGCTATCACGCCGGAGACCGCTATCCAGTTGGAGCGCGCCCTCGGCATCTCCGCTCGCTTTTGGACCGGGCTGGAAGCCCAGTATCGTGACGCCCTCGCTCACCAGGAAGCCGAGCAGGCTTTGCAGGCGCAGGCCGATTGGATCGACTCGTTCCCAATCACCGACATGGTCAGGCACCAGCTAATCGAGCGCGGCCGGACAAAAGCGGCGACCTTGGCGAACCTCTTGTCGTGGCTTGGAATCAGCAGCCCGAGCGCCTACGACCGCCTTGACTCCGCTGCGGCTTACCGGGCGTCCCCGGCCTTTGCCGCGTCACCGAACGCAATCCGGGCCTGGCTACGCTGGGGCGAGCTTCAAGCGGCGAAGGTAACCGCATCCCCGTTCAATGCTCGGCTCTTTCGCAAGGTGCTCGACGAAATCCGACCAATGACCCGCAAGGAGCCCTTCGCTCAGGTCTTCCAGCGCGTGCAGGCCATGTGTGCCGAGGCTGGCGTGATCGTCGTCCTGACGCCCGAGTTGTCCGGTACGCACCTCAGCGGTGCAGCTCGCTGGATTGGATCCAAGGCCGTGATTCAACTGAGTCTGCGCCACCGGACTGACGACCAGTTCTGGTTCACGTTCTTCCATGAGGCAGGACACCTGTTGTCGAGACATCGTCGTCGTGACTTCGTTGACGCAGCCCAACTCGACGACAGCGACCCCGATGAGAACACCGCTAATCAGTTCGCCCGTGATCTCCTACTCCCACCAGACGACTACGCCAACTTTGTGCAGGCAGGCGACTTCAGCCGAGCTGCCGTCAGAACCTTCGCCGAGTCGCAGACAGTCGCCGCGGGTCTCGTAGCCGGGCGGCTCGAACGGGACAAGCTCGTCGGCCGAACCCAGCTCCGGTTAGTCAAGAAGGCGATCGCTCTCTCGACAGACCGTCCGTAGCGTGTGGCCCTCGTTCTGCTGGCTGACCTGGGTGATGGGCCCCGTGGTGGAATGGCGGAGTCAGCGCGCCCGCTCTGCGCCCCAGTTCATCGGGTCTGCCCACTCAATCCAGGCGATCGTCGGTGTCGTTGCGTACTTCTCGGTCCAGGACCAGAGCACAAGCGCCACGTCGGTGTCTACGATGCCCCCGACGACCGACCGGAGTGGGTCGCGGATAGGGAGCCGTGATCGTCTGGGGGTCACAAACCGAGCTGTTTTTGCACTGTCGCCGACACGAGGATTTGCCGACCAGTATGAAGTAGACCTGGGACAAGGGCTTTCAAGCGCTGCCATCTCCTCACCTGTTCCTCTTCATCTAGGTCAGGCTCGTGCAACGCCTCGAACTGCTCTCGAATGGTGAGACGGTCTGCGTCTGACAGGTCTGGGTCATCTTCGATCCGGTTTTCCAGCTCCCACAGCAATGCCCTTCGAGAGGCCCAGGGCATGGGTGAACCACACCGGTCACAGAAGTCTTCGGCCGAGAAGGGAGCCACGATACCTTTCATTCCTCCGCGCAACCGGAATCCACAGTTCGGACAGGCCGTAAGCACTGTCGCACCGCAAGTTGCGTACCGCGGACCAGTCGTCCAGAAGTTGCGTCTGCCACGTGGCCACGGCTACAGACAGCCGCGGAGTAGTAGAGGTCCTCCATCCGTCTAACGCTATGTGGCAGAGGACAAGAGCGCCTAGGGCCGATCCTGCACCAAAAGCCCCCAGGCCAGGGAGGTAGTCGTACGCTCCCTGTCATGGCTGAACGGATCAAGCGAATCGGCACTTCGCGCACTGCGCGGTGGCACATCGCTCCATGGGACCACCCTCTCCGCTGGTTCTTGCGCTCGCGGAACGTCCTCAACCTGTTGGCCATGGGAGCACTTGTGGTAAGCGTCGGAGCTGCCGCCACGGTCATTGGGATCGCCGAGGTGCAGATAGGGAGCAGCAAGGGTGGATCGGCCGACCTGTGGGGTAACAGTTGGTTTGTCGTGGGCCTGATCGTCGGCTCCATCGGTCTTGTGTGCCTGATTTTGGCTCTAAGCTCCAACGGCGCTCAAACGAGAGCCCGTCACGAGTTCCCAGACCTTTTGTTCGCGATCGTCTCTCAGAAGCAGAGACCCGGACCCGAGCCAGATCCTAGGAAGACCTGGTTGGACGTGTTCCCCGATGAGATGGGGCCTCATGAGCTTGGTGAATGTGGGATAGGCGTTACCAACCAGGAAACCAACCGTTACGCCAGCCTGGAGTTCACTCTGGTGTGCGATACCGAGGAAGGGGACCGCGGGTTCCTGCCGCCCTTTGCCGAACGGATGCCGTGGACCATCGCTCCAGGCATGAGCGATCGACGGATAGTGACTTTTCAGTTGCCCAGTTACATTTCCATCAAGGGGGGAACCTGCCGGATCGAGGTCGTGGACCACAACTCCGGTCGTCGCATTAGGTTCCCCAATACGCACGGCCCCCACCCCCGAAGCACATGGCAGCTGCTCTGAAAAGGCACCTACCCGATCTGGCTGAACTGCGGGGCTGCCAATCCGAGTTCAAACATGGCGCTGATCAGGCAGCACAGGTTGTGGGCGATTACCTTGCACAGCACTTCGTTGAACTGGCCGATCTCGGACTTGCTGCGGAGCGAGTCTCCGAACTCGGCCTTGATTACGGAGAACGTGGGCCGGAATGCCGCCCGTTACCAGGTCGGGGCCGTACCGAAGCAAAGCGCGTCAGAACTTGCCTGTTTATTTCGCGGGTAGGGCACGGGCGAGCTTCACAGCAATGGTTTGGACGTCGTCTTCGCTGAGAGGACCCGGTTCAAGGATGATGTCGGCGAGCTTGGACACCCATGTCACCCAGACACCGGCTTGCTGGAACGGCTTCGAGAACAGACTCCAGTTAGCCCCAACGAAGCAAAGAGCGGCGTGAATAGGCACCTCTGGATCGGAGAGCACCTTCTCAACGGCGGCGATCTGCCAGTCGAGCGCGTCAACCAGTTTCGTCTTGTCGCGTCCGTCGACGTACAGCCGCCAGTCAGTCCTGAACCACCCACCCCTGTCGATCTGCTCCACCTTGCCCGCGTAGTGCTTAGCGTCGATCACCCAGACGCCCGATGCCGCGACGGCGATGTGGTCGATGTTCCCTCTCGTCCTTGGCACCCTGCGGTCGCTGAGGAGGACGGCGCTGGTCCCGAGCCTGTCCGCCAGTTCCTTCGCAACGCGCATCTCGCCCGACGCGTCGCTTGCCCAAGCCTTGGTCGATCGGGGGTCATCGGAGAGGAACTTGACGATCCCGGCCAGGCGTCCGAACTTCGCGTCGATGCGTTCCTCACGCTTGCGGTGGCGATGCTCGAACTCGGCCTGGGCCGACCTTCCCGCCGTACCGCGATCCAGTTCAGTCGACGGCTCGGCGTCCTCCGGCTTTGACGGTTCCTCGGGTGATCTCGTCTGGCAGGCAACACACGTGACAGTGCGAGTGTCCTTGTGCCAGTAAGCCTTCGCCTTCGCAGGAAGGGCGACACGACACACCGAACACGTACCGGCATAGCGAAGGGCCATCAACTTAGGACGGGGAACCGCCTCGGGTGCTTGGCCGGACAACTCACCGGAAGGTATGCGAACACCGGCACCGTGACTGGAGTCACCGTTACCGTCTGGAAGACGGTCGCTCACGTCAGTTCGCCGTGAACTCATCCGCACCTCCGAGATAGCCAGCCGACAACGGGCGTACTGGGTACTATCGGCAAACCGGTCGCCAGCTCTTAGCCTCAACCGGTGTGATGCCGCGGCTGTGGTCGACTCACGCTTCACTCCACCAAAGCTTCGGCGTTCCGTGTTGAGGCGCGGTTTGCGCGACGCCCTGAAAACTGTGCCTCCGAGGCAGCCTCCTTGACCTTCACAGGGACTGAGCAAAGATCGCAAACGCCTCCGCGCGGCCGAACTCCGCTCGCCCCCGCGGAGAAGCATCGCCATCAACCGGTGCAGGTCGTGTTCGATGCTGTCAGTCTCGCTGGCAAACTTCGCACTAAAGCGCTTACCTGAAGTGGTCGATAACGCGTCCAAGTCCATTTACTGCTATCAGTGGGACGCCCGCCTGGCGAGGGAATCGTTGCGCCCGGGTGCAGGCTCGACGCCTCTTCTGACCGAGCTGAGATCCCGGAGCTTGAAGGCCGGGACAGAGAGAGGTGCCATGCCCGCCTATGAGGTAAGCCCTCGTGGTTCAACCGGAGTACCCATGAAGAAGACGCTGATCGTAGTCGGGCTCGCAGCCCTGGCGATCACCGCCGGTGCGTGTGGCTCTACCACCAGCACCCCGAAAGCACCGAAAACTGCGGCACCCGTGGTCGCTGTCGCTCCGGCGATAACGGTGCCTACGACCACGCAGCCCCCAGTCCCTACGGCCGTCTGCGGTGCTCTCGTGACCTTTAATAATGACCTTGCCTCCTACGTCAACAGCAACGGCACTACTGGGCTCACCGCGGTCGACAACGAGGCAACAACGTTCGCCCAGGACGCCCTCGCTTACGGGCCGCCCTTCATCGCCGAGGGCAAGACGCTTGCAATCGGCCTGGAGAACTACAGCACTGACGGGCTTGGACCGATAACGAAGGATCTGTTGGCCATCAAGGCGACCTGCAACAGCCTTGGCTCCCCGGTCACCGGCGGCGGGCTCGCCACCACGACGACGACGCCCGCGCCAGCCGGTCCGAGCGCAGCCGTGGTTACGTTCTGCGCCACGTTGGACCAGTGGGACAAGGCGTGGCTCACGCTCAACCAGACCGGCAACGAGCCCGCGAACTTCGAGACACTGTCCGAGGACGTCGGTACCGAGTCGGTCGAGGCTGGACCGCCGTTCGAGGCCGAAACAGCGACACTCGCTCAGGATCTGAGCACCGAGAACATTGCTGCGGTCGACTCCGCGGCGACTACGGTCACGAACGCCTGCACCGCGGCGGAGTCGTGATGTTGGCGATCGTGTTCCTGCTCATTCTCGGAACGTCCATCTGGGCGGGGTTCGACTCGGCCAGTATCGGGCGTGACAAGAACGCCAAAGGGATGAACGCAACCAGCCCGTTCGGGTGGTTTCTCGGGTGTCTGCTGTTGTGGATCATCATTTTCCCGGTGTACCTGAGCAAGCGTTCGAGCTTGAAGGCCGCCGCGTCGGCTGCATCGGACGCCTCGGTATCAGCTCCGACCGCCGTCAGTCAGACGGCCCAGAGTCCACTGCCGCCGACAGGCTGGTATACGAGTTCGCCGGTCCAAGCTCAGCAACCAGCTGAGGAAAGCACAGGATCAGGCTTCACCAGCAAGGCCGACGAGCTTGTGAAGCTGGATGCGCTGCGCCAATCCGGCGTGCTCTCTCAAGCAGAGTTCGACGTCGAGAAGGCCAAGCTGCTCGGACCACGATTGGCGCCGCCGCTCCATCCTGCCTGAGCACCCTCTGTCAAGTCCTCGGGACCCTCACCAGTCGGCCTCCGAGCACCAGCCCGTCCTACCAGGGCCATGAGCCATCACCACCAGCTCACACTCCAGGCGGCCTCCCGCGACGCGACGTGCAGCCACCATCCCTCAATCGCGACACCGTCGAGCGCAGCGAGACAGGTTCCCAGCGGGAACCTACGGAGGGAGAGCCGAGCGAAGCGAGGTTGAACGGGAGACACTTCTCCCAGATGTGCCTCATCCACCTGTTTGCCTGCCCGGTCTGATGCCTGGGCGACGACTCATGATGAACCGCATCGTCTCCGCGATTGCCGAAGCTACGTCATCCACGCACCTCGGCTGCCCCGTCTCCTAGTGGGCTGACGCATCGGGCTTAGATCCCGTAGCTTCCCGGCCCGGCCGGAGGAGGTTCCACACTCACAACCCGTTTCACGCTGGGTCTGCGGCCCGGCTACGGGCGTCTCGCTATTCAGTTCACATCGAACGTACCCGCGCTAGGGATGTCCAGGAGGGGCCTTGAGCGTGAGGCCACGGCCATCACGAGATCGGGTGGCAGCTCGGCGAGAGCCACCGAGCGTGTGCCGGTCTTGGTCATCGTCACCCTTGCGAGCAGCATGTGGTCGCGAGTCGGGATCACCAGCTCGTCGGCCTCGGGCAGGGACAGGCGGACAACGCCTGTGCCACGCTTACAAGGTGACCGACCCCTGGCCCCTGAGCGAGACAATCAAGGCTGCCCGCGACGCATGGCTCAAGAACGACGCGGTAACAGATGGCTACCGCGGAGTCTGCGTGACCCAACTCGATGATGGGTTGCTGCTCACGTTTCAATGGAAGCGGGACCCAAACACCTACGCTCTCCGATTTCCGTTGCCCGGGACGCCCGAGGGCGAGAGCCGAAGGCTTGGGGCTGATTCGGCTGAAGGTTGGGCTGACGAGATGACGTTCTGGCTAGCAGAGGAACTTGCTGGACCCCTTACCAGGGTCTGGCGGCGCGTTCCCCGAGACGGCTTGGTTGAGCTTGAACCGCGAGCCGAGGCACCGCAGCCATGGAGTGGCTACGGCGTCACCGAAGTCCCGGTTCACGACACAGGGTTCCTTGGACGTAAGCCAAGAACTGGGAATGTACTCCGAAAGGTGGTCCCAGCCGACATGGTTCCTCTCGCTGTTCAACAGTCAGGACTGGACCGGCATCTGCCGGGGAGCTGGCTCGCAGCCTTCGGTCTGGACGTGTCCCTGCCAAGGCAGATGCTGGAGGAACGGCGACTTATCTGCTGGTTGCAGGCGATGGACAGCGTCACTGGCATCCAGCCGGTCGGGCAGGCATCCGCGTCATGGCACCATGAGCGCCCGGCCACGGCGGTTATCGACGTTTTGGAGGTTCTCACTGATGTTCCAGGCTCGGTCTCGGAGGACTTGGTTCTTACCGCCTTCTTGTCTGCCCGAGAAAGCGGGGCGCTTCGAGTCGTGACGGCGCTAGACGACCCAGCGTTCGCGGAACTCGGTTTTCACCCCGCTCCGTCCGGTGATCTGGTCAGGGAAACAGTGGATTGACGCTCTCGCGCCAGCCTTGCACGGTCCTGTACACGTGCCCGTCGTCGATGAGTTCCTGGGCTCGTTCCAGTCAATCGGGTAGCGCAACGGCCTCGGTCACGGCTCAACTGCTGTCGTCTCCGGTCAGGCGTTCTGTCGTACGACCCGCATGATGCCGCCCCGATGCCAGCGACCTCCGAGCTTTGCGGTCTCGGGTGAGATCATCGCCATGAAGATCGAGAGCACCTTCGCCGCCTGGCGTGCCATGTCGCAGCTCCCTCAAGGTCCGCACGAGCTGGCCGAGGATCGCGAGCGCCCCGCCCTCCACGCTTCAGGAGTGGGGTTCGCGTCGGCGGGCCGACGGCGCGGATCTGCGACTGGCGGTAATGTCCGCTGTCTCCGATCAAACGGCCTTGAGCAGACTAACTGTCGTCCGCGCTTCGCAACCCCGTGAACACTTGGCGTCCTCGGTCATGAAGACGTAGTCCAGTACCCGGAGGCCGTGCACGGCGGCGAAGTCCATCACGCCGTAGAACACAACGCCGAAGCACATCGGGAGAGCGCCCGATGGGCGTAGTCGGAACCTGGCGTGCCATCCCCACGCGTTGCCGCGCATCGTTCGGTGAGGATACCTGCAGCGACTATCTTCGGCCCGCCGTATTCTGAATGTCATCTGGTTCAAGGGACCTGTCCGTTCAATCCTGTTCCTGGGGCTCATGGCGACCGCGGGAGTGGCGCTCGCGGCATGCGCGCCTGGGCCCCCACCTGGCACCGGCGATCCGGGGAACGTCCGCCTCCACGAACTCCAAGCCGAACCGGTGGTCAAAGAGCTTCCACCCGATTCACATCTGATCTCTCGGAGGTCATCTCCGGCGAGCTGGGACACCACATACGGCGGCTGGAGCGGACCAGGAGTCGCGGTCGAGTTCACCTCGTCGCTCACCATTCAACACGTCTTCGACTTCTACGCGACGCTGGCAGCAAAGACCGGATGGCAGGCGACCGGATCGTCCGACTTCGGACTGCCAGATAGCTGGAGCAAGACATACCCGTCCGACAACGAGGCCGATATGGACCTGTACTACGGAGGAGAGCGCTTGGCCCCCGGCACCGTCGACTCCGAGCCCTACAACCTGGATGTCGGTGACTCGGCAATCGCAACGACACCGGGCTAATGGTGGCTAGTGGGAAAAACCGAAGTTCCTCACATAGGAGCAGACGAAGACTCAGGCTCTGGTTGATCCACTCCGGTCAGACAGATCGGGAGGACGGGTGCGTGCCCTGTAACACAGCACCCGCAAACTGCATGGTTCCGGTCGAGTGTTGTTCTCGTGAGCAGGTCCGGTTAAGACCCGCCGTACGCCGCCGTAGCCCTTCTGACCACCTCGTCCTACCACCCAGCCCCGATGCTGAGGGAGTTCGGGCCAAATGGCCTGCAGCTCCAGGCAAGCGACCCGGCGAACGCAAACATGAAAAGGAGGGATAAGGATGCCGAGGGCGATCTCGCCGCCAAGCGACCGCAACCGGCGACGGTGCAGGTGAAGGTGATCGCCCGACTACTGAGAGGGCGGGTCGGGAAACGCGGAAGAGATCGGCGTTGTGGCTCGGGATCGGGCAGGCGAGTACGGGCTCATGAGTGTGGAAACCCGTTAAAATAAAGGGGGAAAGGTCCGAATGGGTTAATAACAAGGAGGCCCGTTGAGAGCCAGAGGTCGCCTCTACGACTGGGATGCCGTCCAGCTGAACAACCTGGAGGAGTACCCCGACCCGCGCCTGCCCACGTACGAAGGCGCTAGCGAATGGGTTGAGGGTATTTACACCGTGCGCCACGTCCACGTTGAGCTGGCTGGCATCGACTATGACAAGCACGAGATCGACGGCTGGGACGTAGACCCAGCCAGTGTTCAGTTGCTGCCCATGACCGCCATCGTCACCGGCTTCAGGGACCCGCAGTACCTGATCGACTTTCAGGATGGCACCGGGTCGATCTATGACGCCGACGAGGACTGGCTGTACCCGCCGAGAGGTGTGGCTACGTTGGCCGCTCAGGGCTACTGGGAGGACTCCGGCACACTTCCACCCGCGGTGGAGCAGCTGCTCACAGACCTGAATGCAGCCTCGGCTCCGCCTGGCCCTGGTGAGGTCGCACCATGACTATGACCGACGAACAGAAAGAGCGGGCCAGGAAGAGCTTCGCCAAGATTGTGGCCACAGATCAGCTGTCGAAGATCGCGGCCGTCGCTGACAGCCTTGAGGGCTCGACGATCATCTACAAGGACGGGACTGAGGACCATGGCAGACGCACCGAGATGGAACGGTGGTGAAATGACTGACACGGCACCCGCCCGTGCCCAGCAGCCCCTGGGCCCGATCCCGCAGGGATCTGAGAGCCTGGAGGTCTGGGCCGTCAACAATGGGACGCCCTGGACAAAGGTCGGGACGATCATCCGCCGCGGCGGCCGTCACGGCACGATCACCTGCACGCCCAAGAGTCTGGAGTGCCTGCTCCGGCGCCCGGCGCTGCTGGGCTACGACCCCATGGATTTTTTGTGTCGTTGGACAAACTGCGCCCTCGCGTGCTGGCCGAAGGGTAAAGCGCCCGGAGCGCCGACGACCACCTGAAGCAGTACCCGAAGTTGGATGCTGTCCGCCCATTCGGCGTCATGCCTTTGGAAGGGTTCGACGCCGGTTGCGCAAGTGTTATCCGTTGCGCCCGTGGGGTCCCTTGCCGCGCCACCCTGGGAGGTTCTCGCTGGCCCACCTGTCGACGTCGATACGAAGCCAAACTGGCCCTGCGGCCAGCTTCGCGACAGGACGAGGAAAGTCAGGACGCTTCACGTACCTGGCTGCCGTGCGCTCGGGTACTTCGAGGAACCTGACCAACTCTGCGAAGCCCAGTAGGTCCCCCGGCCGCAGATCGCGTCGTCGCAGGTCATCTGATGGCACAGGTCACGAGTCTAGATCCACCGAGTCCGTTTGGCGACGTTGTTGCCATGAAGGTATTTACCCGATAGTATGGCAACAGCGTTGCCAGTCGAGGCGCGGCAGTTAGAACGAGGGAGGTGAGCGATGACCGCTAGAAAGCTCAACAGACAGGCCCCTGACGCTTTGAGGCCCGCCCTAGCGCAGGGTCCGGTGCCGACGAACCGCCTTCGCTACAAGGTCCTCGACGAGGCCGCTCTCCTCGTTGCGTATGAGTCGCACCTCCGACTGCTGGAGGACAGACAGAAGGCAACGGTGGAGACTTACACATCGCACGTGAAGGGCTTCTGCAGCTGGCTGGCAGAAACTCACCCCTCGGTGATGCTGCGCGACGTGACCAAGCTTCAGGTGCGAGCCTTCCTGCTTCACGAGGCCAACCGCGGGCTCAAGCCGTGCACCCGTTCGACTGAGCTGTTCGCTCTTCGCAGCTTCTACCGCTTCCTCATCGCCGAGGGCCTGAGCGAGGAGAATCCTGCCGCCTTGGTGACCCTTCCGAGTCCTGTCCAGCCGCGGGTCGAGTTCTACAGTGACGCCGAGGCCGACGCCGTCACCGAGTGGGCCGCCGAACAGCCCGGCCTCCGTTGGCAAGTGGGACGGGCGATCCTGTTCACGTTGCGCTACACCGGTCTCCGCCTCGACGAACTCGTGAACCTGACCATCGAGGAGGTCGACCTCGACAACCGGCGAATCTCGCTCGTGGGCAAGGGACGCAAGCCCCGGGTCGTGCCCATCCCTCACCCTTTGGTGGCCCCGCTTCGCGAATACGTCGACAACGTGCGGCCCAGGCTCTTGGCGTCGGCGTACTTCTTCGTCAACCCCAAGGGCAACCGGAGGCTCCGCGGTCGTTATGGCCCCAGGGCGTTGCACGATCTGGTGCTGGAGGCCGGGACCTCGGCAGGTGTGGCCGGTCGGCACTTCCCCCACCGCTGGCGTCACACCTACGCTACGGACCTCATCCGCCGGGGCGTGGACATCCACGTCGTCCAGCGCCTGATGGGCCACTCCAGTATCAAGACGACGTCGCGCTACCTGCACCTGTCCGATGCCGACCTCCTCGCCGCCGTCGACCGGGCCTTCCCAGAAGGCTGAGGGCGCTGGCTACTCGGCGGTCCGCATCTCGGGGTACACGTCGAGCCACGCCTCCAGCGCCTTCAGGTAGGCGAGGTCGGCCTCGGTGAGAGCGACGTCGTCGTGCTCCTCGACAGCTTCGAGGAACTCCGAGGCGACTTCAGCTTGCTTCAGCTCCTCGCTGCCGTAGGCGGCCACGAAGGCGGGGACCAGTTGGAACCAGTCCGGCCAGTCCTCCACGACGTGGTCGGGGGTGATCGACCCGTCGAGCAGGGCGCTCGTGTAGAAGCGCAGGCGCTGGACGACATCGAGCTTCAGCTCGTCGTCATCGTCGAGGTACTCCAAGAGCCCCTCGTCGATCGAGTCCAGGTATGTGACGAGAAAGTCGTTCACCGGGTCCATCATGGCCCATCACGACCGGACGAGAAGTGCTCCGAGCACGTCGGCTCTGCGTAGGGCCTGAGCTTCAGACACCCGGGAGTCCTGTAGGGCACAAACGGGTAGAAACCCGCCTTCGGGCATTGAAGGGTCACCCCGACTCCGGCTGCTCCGTACCAGCGAGGAAGCGTGTCGGAACCGGGAGACGCTCACGCGAAACAGCCCCGGTACCAAGCCACCGGGGCTGTCGCGAGATGTTGCCGCTGAACTACGAGAAGGAGACCCTACCCGAGCCTGCGATCGACCCCCACTGGGCAAGCGGCTGGGCGTTGTTGCTGTAGTTGCACTGGCCTTTGTTTTTACCACTCGTGTATCGAGGGAGAATGACGGCGTAGGTTTCGGTCAGGTGCACCGTCCCG
>Ga0181539_1001029_pt1 | contig 32108 bp, 29 predicted proteins | sample PEATcosm2014_Bin_46_FD_119767 | JGI IMG/M metagenome (GOLD analysis project Ga0181539, IMG submission 119767) | Peatland microbial communities from MTU Mesocosm Facility, Houghton, MI, USA - PEATcosm2014_Bin23_60_metaG | ecosystem: Environmental > Terrestrial > Soil > Wetlands > Peat | place... | reverse complement strand
GCGCCACACTGAGCCGATCCGTGGTTTACTCTTGGTTTTCCTCCGTGCCCTCTCCTTGACCGGACTATGCCCCGCCTCTGTGGTGAACCTTTACCGCAAAGAAGGACAAAGGCATGAATCGGCAGGAAATGCTCAAGAGCATGGAAGATCACGGTGGATACTGGGATATCATTGTGGTAGGCGGAGGCGCCACTGGGCTTGGAGTCGGCGTAGACGCTGCTTCCAGAGGATATAAGACCATTTTGCTGGAGCAGCACGATTTTTCCAAAGGGACTTCGAGCCGCAGCACCAAGCTGATTCACGGCGGCGTACGCTACCTTCGCCAGGGCAACGTCTCGCTGGTGCTCGAGTCGCTGCATGAACGCGGGCTTTTGATTCAGAACGCGCCGCACCTGGTCAGCCACCAGGCATTCATTGTCCCCAACTATGTGTGGTGGGACGGACCGTTTTATGGTGTGGGAATGAAGGTCTACGACCTGTTGGCTGGGAAACTGGGGCTTGCCCCTTCCAAGAGGCTTTCCAAAGAAGAAACCTTGGAGCACATCCCCACGTTAGAGTCCGAAGGGCTGCGGGGCGGAGTCATCTATTTCGACGGTCAGTTCGACGACTCGCGGTTGGCGGTTAATCTGGCTCAAACCATGGCCGAGCACGGTGGGGTGCCGATCAATTACCTCAAAATGACGGACTTCATCAAGTCTGGCGAAATGATCCACGGCGTCATTGCCAAGGATATGGAAAGCGGTAAGGAGTACGAAATCAACGGCCGGGTGGTGGTAAATGCCACTGGTGTTTTCACGGACACTCTGCTCAAATTGGACAACCCCGAGGCAACGGGGATCATTACTTCCAGCCAGGGAGTGCACTTGGTCATGGATAAGGAATTCCTGCCTGGTGAAGATGCCATCATGGTCCCGCAGACCGCTGACGGCCGGGTGCTGTTTGCTGTTCCCTGGCATGACAAAGTGATTGTGGGCACCACCGACACCCCTGTTGCGGAAGTTAGCCTGGAGCCGCGCGCCCTCGATGAAGAAATTGAATTCATCCTCTATCATGCGGCTATATACATGACCAAAGATCCGACACGTAAGGATGTCAAAAGTGTGTTCGCCGGTCTGAGGCCATTAGTCAACGTAGGCGAAAGCAAGAGTACTGCGGCGATTTCGCGCGATCATTATCTGGTGGTGTCCGAGTCGGGTTTGGTGACTATCGCCGGCGGCAAATGGACCACCTATCGTAAGATGGCCGAAGATACCGTGAACCATGCGTTGCTTGTTGCCGGCCTTGATGAGCGTGAATGTGTGACCAGGAAGTTGAGAGTCCATGGCTGGTTGAAACACTGTGACAGACAGGACCCTCTGCACTATTACGGCTCCGATGCCGTTTTCATTAAGAAACTTGTAAATGCCGATCCCGCGCTTGGCCGGAAATTGCACCAGGATCTCCACTACATCAAAGCTGAAGTCCTCTGGGCTGTCCGCGAAGAGATGGCCCGCACGGTAGAAGACTTTTTGGCTCGCCGAAGCCGGGCACTTTTCCTGGATGCCCGGGCAAGCATTGAAATGGCTGCCGAAGTGGCCCGCTTAATGGCTGTCGAACTGAACTATGATGACGACTGGCAGAAAGCGCAAGTTGATGACTATACCAAACTTGCCTCGGGTTACCTGCTGGCATAGCGGATCCTTGCCACGCAGGAAAACCTGGCAGGTTGCTGAAAAAAGGTCTGATGGCGGGAAAAGAACCTTAAAAAGACTCGTCATTTCGTCATTCCGGCGGGGCCTGCCCCGGAAGTGTCCAGTCCGGGGGCCGGAATCCAGGGCTTTTTTGAACTATTTGATTTTTAAGGCAAAACACTGGACCCCGGCCTTCGCCGGGGTGACGGCCCCACGGGGTTTTTACTGTAAAGTGGGAATTCCAATCATTTTTCAGCACCCTGCTAAAGCATGCAGCGGATGAAAATGCACCATGCTGGATTTTCAGGGCCATCAAAGGAGGCCTCCCGCTACCGCCCATCGCGTGTGATAGACCTGCCGCGCGGTCGGCCCCCGCGCTACGCGCTCACACGTCGCAAAGGGAGGCCGGGCAAGCCGAGCTCACAAAGCGGTAGCGCCGCCTTCCACGGCGGCGAAAAGGGCTGTCTGCATGGCTGCGCGTAAGGTCGTCGCTTTTGCTCAGTCCTCAGTCCTCAGTCCTGCTTCTCTGCATGGCTGCGAGGAAAGAGCCGGTTCTTTTTTTTGAGCAGGGTATTATATAAGTCTGTCATACGAGGGTAAGACATGTCGAAGTTTATCATGGCCATAGACCAGGGCACAACCAGTTCAAGAACGATTCTCTACGATGAGACCGGAGAGACAATTGCTTCGGCCAGCGAAGAATTCCCCTGTCAATACCCAAAACCGGGATGGGTAGAGCAGGACCCTGAAGATATTTGGAGAACCCAAAATAACACCATGGAGGCTGCATTGGCCAAGGCTAACCTCAAATTAGCCCACGTCAGCGCCATTGGGATCACCAACCAGAGAGAGACCACCGTTGCTTGGAATAGGAAGACAGGTGAGCCGGTAGGCAAGGCCATCGTCTGGCAATGCAGAAGGACGGCGGAGTATTGCGATCTGTTGAAAGCAGAAGGCTATGACAAAGTCATCAAAGAGAAAACCGGACTTGTCACCGATGCCTACTTCTCCGGTCCGAAGATGCGGTGGATCCTGATGTCGGAAACAAAAGCCGGAGAATTGGCCGCTGAAGGAGATCTGCTGTTTGGAACCGTTGACTCCTGGCTGATCTGGAAGCTCACAAATGGAAAGGTGCATGCAACGGATGTGAGCAACGCAAGCCGAACCATGGTCTACAATATTAAGGAAATGAAATGGGATGAGGAAATTCTGGCGAAGCTGGAGATTCCTGAAGAGACTCTTCCCGAAGTAAAGCCTTCAAGCGGTATCGTAGGGGTGACCGACAAGTCCACCTTCGGTCACGAGGTACCCATAGCCGGCATTGCGGGGGACCAACAGGCCGCCTTGTTTGGTCAAGCATGTTTTGAGCGAGGCATGGTCAAGAACACATACGGGACTGGCTGTTTTATGTTGATGAACACTGGCGGCGAACCCATTGATTCCAAACACGGTCTGCTAACCACCGTAGCGTGGCAGCTTGGAGACAAAGTCACTTATGCTCTGGAGGGAGCGGTCTTCATTGCAGGAGCCTTGATGCAATGGATGCGAGACGGGCTGCAGCTGTTCACAAATGTGAAAGAAATCGAAGCAATGGCGACCGCAGTTGAGTCGACTGATGGTGTTTATATCGTGCCTGCTTTTGTCGGTTTAGGCGCCCCGCATTGGGACCCCTACGCCAGAGGTTCCATATTAGGACTCACAAGAGGCACTACCAAAAATCATCTGGTCCGGGCCGGTCTGCAAGCCATGGCCTATCAGTCGAACGACGTTATTCAAGCGATGGAGAAGGACTCGGGCATCAAAACAAAAATCCTGCGTGTGGATGGCGGAGCAAGCGCCAGCAACTATCTGTGCCAGTTCCAGGCAGATATCTCGGGCGTCACGGTGAGCCGTCCCCAAAATATAGAGACCACCGCTTTAGGAGCTGCCTTTCTCGCCGGACTGGCGGCGGGAGTGTGGAGGGATGAAGCCACCCTGCAAGCCATCTGGAAAGAGAATCGGCAGTTTCACCTGGAGCGAACCCGGGAAAAAGTCGGTCAGTGTTTGAGTGGTTGGCGCAAAGCTGTAAAGAGATCAAAGCGTTGGATTGATATTTGATGAGGCGGATGCTGAACTGTATAGGACAGATGCTAATGGCGCCGTGCACGCCGTATCAGACGGAGTTGCCTTCAAGAAAGTATCAAGTGATGATTTTCAAAAGCGCGGGGAGCTACGCCCCCCACACCCCCTCGCCGCTACGCGGCTCAGTGTTGCGCTTCGGCGGCGGCCTGCGGCTAGCCGCCGATAGCGCCGAGCGCTCGGCCACACGCGCTTGCGCGTGTGCGCCGAAATCCTGGCGGGCGCGGGGGAAACTTTCCCCCGCTCAGTTTGGGGTTATTCGTCGCTCTTTGAACGCAACTTGGTATCAGACGGGCAGAAGTGGACAATAACCTCAGAAGCGGACAGGGAAAGTTATGCGGACTTATTTTTTCGGGGATCTTCACGGTAATGTCGATGCGCTGGATGTTTGCCTTAGATGCCTGGAAGGGCAAAAGGCCGATGAAGTCTATTGCCTTGGAGACCTTGCGGGCTGGCTTCCTTTCGGGGACCGGACTTTTGTGAGGCTGCGTTCGATGGGTTTTCCCACGGTGGCCGGAAATCACGACCTGTTGATAGCAGGGGCGATTACCGATTTTGTCGGCCAGCTCGACCGGATGCAGGCGACGGCCTATAACGCCGGGCTGTTGTTTGCCGAGGAAGGGGCCATTGAATATATCCTCGCCCTCCCGCTGTCGATCGACAGGGAAGATTTCACTATCGTACATCATTCCCCTTTCGACCTTCCCGCGAGCGGTTCAGCCCCGACTATCGAATGTTTCGGTTACCTGGACCCTGCGGCCCTGCGGCATGCTACCCCTTTATGGCGTAACTATCCCAAACGGCTGATCTTCAGCGGCCACGACCATATCCCTGCCATTTATGAACTGCCGGAGGGCGGCGAGGTTAAAGTACACAGGCCTGGGCCAAAGAAAGACCTGACCCTGTATCTGAATGATAACTCGCGCTACTGGATCAAGGCGGGAAGTGTCGGAGGCCCTTACCGGGATGGAACGCCTGTCGCTAATTCGGTCCTCTATGACTCGGAAGAGCAAACGATCACGATGTTGCGTATCCCTTACGATACCAAGCCGTTGTCTGAAGCGCTCTCATCGCATCGGTTCTACCGCAATCTGGCCACGATAAAGAAATATATCGAGATTCTCAGCCTCGGGCACGGCTCGTAGCCGCTATGTCGCGCACGGCCTGGCTTACTGATTTGAAGGTATGGTCAAACCAGGTGCGCAGGTATCCGTCATCGGCTACAAGGCGAGGCGGATCTCCGGGTCTGATAGGCTTTTGTTCCACATTGATCCGAAGCGCCAGTTCCTTTTCGACTATTGCGAGCAGTTCGCGGACCGATGTTCCCGCTCCGGTCCCCACGTTGGAAACCAGCCGCTCCCGGGCTGAGAGTTCAGTGATTGCCCTTATGTGCGCCTGCCCAAGGTCCATCACGTGCACGTAATCGCGCACGGCCGTTCCGTCGGGCGTGGCATGATTCGTTCCAAAAAGACAAAACGAGCCGCCTGACATGGCCGATGTTACCAGATTGGGCAAGACGTGGGTTTCCGGTTCATGTCTTTCGAAAATCTCCCCCTCAGGATCGTTTCCTATGACGTTAAAGTAGCGCAGCATAGCGTATCGGAGTCCCAACACAGGGGCAGCCGCCGATATAACCTGCTCGCACATTAGTTTGGACAGACCATAGGGGTTGGTTGGCGCCTGGGGATGGTCTTCGCGGATGGTCGGTGTTTGAGCGTTGCCGTATGTTGCACATGAACTCGAAAATACCAGGGTTTTCGTGCCGGCCCGTTTCATTGCCTTGAGAAGCGATATCGTACCGTTCACATTGTTGTCGAAATAGACCTCGGGCAACCGGGTGGACTCTTCAACATAGGCCTTTGCAGCGAAATGAATGACAGCTTCGATCTTGAAACCGGTCAAAGCCCGGAAAAGGGCTTCTTCATCGCGGATGTCACCGAAGGCGAACGGGCCGAACTTCACCCATTCAGCCCAGCCGTTTGACAGATTGTCGAACGCCACCGGGACGTGCCCTGTCTTTTTCAAAAGCTTCGACGTATGTGAACCGATGTATCCCGCTCCCCCCGTAACCAGAATATTCATAAGATCCCCCAACTGAGATGCCGGTTTGCCTGCCCTCAAAGCGGCTGTCTTTATCTTTTGCCAAGCTTATATATACCTAAATCGAGCGATTAGCCAATGGAGCTTGATTGCGCTATTTGAGTTTTTACGAGTATAATAATAGAATAAGGCGTTGGGCAAAAAGTGCATCCGAAAAGGCCGGCAATTCCGGCTGGTATGGAGGACAATTGGCTGAGACACAATTCCAATACATAAAGGTGCATACCCTTTCAAATCGCTTCGAAGCCGATGTAATTGCGGATGCTTTGAGGCAGGAAGGGATACCGGTGCTGGTGAGGGCGTTCGAGGAGACGCCCTATGCGGGCCTGTTCGTTCCCCAGAAAGGTTGGGGGCGAATCATGGTCCCCAAAGAAATGGCCGATCTGGCTTGCGAAATCATATCCGGCCTGACCGAAAAAGAAGAAGTTGACGGCCTGCCGTTTGCCGGCGACTGGCAGATCGAACCCCGGTTGTGGGACGCTTTGAGGCAGGCCGACCCCCGGGAAATCACAGGAAAAGCCCTTGTGGAATACGACCTTGAAGAAAGCGTCTATGTCGTTCCTTTCCTGAACACGGCAGTTCTGTGTTATCCCGAAACAGAGGAAATCGAAGTGCTCGGGGGCCTGGGAGATTTTTCAAAGGATTTTCAGCTCAACTTAGTGATCCTTCATTATCTTCTGTACGCTCGGGATAAACCTCTTGCCAATAAATGGGTGGGTGAAAAAGACCTTCCCGGCGGCGGCCTTTTTTTTACAGCGTCGCACACGCTTCCAATGGAGCCGCTCACCCGTGGATTCGATGCCCGCCCGGGCCTTCTGGATGCCGCGGCGCGAAGCATCGGCGGCGAAAAGGTCAACATGGGCGGCCTGTCCTACCGGTTCAGGATTTTGCCCCGAATTCCCATTCTGATAATTCTTTGGATGCGGGATGAAGAATTCGAACCTTCCTCACACGTTCTGTTCGACGAAACGATCATCGCGCATCTCAGCTCACTGGACCTTGTTTATGCACTTGTAAACGTCTTTGTGGACGTCTTGCTGGATTCGGCTGCCTCCGTTCCGGAAAGTAATTAAGAAAGATGAAATCCCTGAAGCTTATCTCTCTGGCTCCAACGCAAACCGAAATAGTTGCGGCGCTTGGTGCCGTTGAAGATTTAGCGGGGCTAACCGAGGATTGCGACTTCCCGGATTGTGTGCGCCGCCTTCCCCGTTTTGGATCGTGGTATTCGCCGGACATAAGAGCGATACTTGATGCAAGCCCCGATTTGGTCCTGACGTTTGGGTCCCGCCAGGAAGAAGTCCGGGAGATCCTGGAGGAGTCAGGGGTGAGGGTCTATCACAGCGAACCTCCCACAATTGCGGCCGCCTTCGCCACCTTCGGCGAAATCGCATCACTTATCGGCAGGGCGGACAATTGCGGCCGGTTGATAGACTCCCTGGAAAAAAGGCTTGGCCTTATTAGAAAAAATCTTGAATCAGCCGCCGGGCATCGGCGGCCATCCGTTTTTCGCATTATGAACTGGGACCCGCTGATTACCCCGGGCCCCGGGGCCTTCCAAAATGATGTGATCGAATTTGCCGGGGGCGCCAACATGGGGGGAGACGGTCCAGCGGCATACTTCGTTTGCGATCCGGAGCAGATTCGGGCCAGGGACCCGGAGATAATTTTTTTCTGTGAGCCATGGATCAAAGGCTGCCTGGAAAACGATGCGAAGTGGGCAAAGGTCAATGCGGTGAGAAACGGCCGGATTTACCTCTATGATTGCGGCCTCACGTGCCGCGCCGGCCCCAGAATAGTTGAAATGGCCGAGGAGTTGAACGGGGTGGTGCTCGATTTTATGCATCTACCTAGCTCGTGTCCATCCGGAAACGCCGGATGAACACAAGCAGTTTCCGATTCGGAAAGGAGGGATTTTTCGTCCTGGCAAGGCAATCGAGGATTTGCGCGGAGGCGTACGTCGGTACGCCGCACAAGCAAGACCGGAGATTGACACCGCCAGGGCGGAAAAGAACCCTTTCCGGATGGAAACTAGCTCGTAACGAGTTTCGGCCCCTTGATTTACCAGATGTTGACGATTTTCGTATGCATTGACTTTAATACTTGGATGATGTGTTCTAAAATTCCGGAGTCGACAAAGCTTATGAACATGGACCGTGCTATATTCGATCTTAAGGTTAGTGTTGAAGCGACCTCGCTCTACATACTCCTTTGTGCGCTCATGGACGGCGGGCAGGCGCCCACCCTGGAAAATGCCCGCCAGAAATGGACCGGGACCGATGAATCATTGTTAACGGCCGCCCAGGAGCTTGTCAGACGGTGTGTCATCACCGGAAACGTTCCGAGCGAGAAAGACATGCACCTGCATCCCAACACCCGTGATAAATGGTGCTAGTGTAGCGTCCATCCGACGCTTGCAGCTTCCAAACCCCGGCGAAAGCCGGGGAATCTTTTTCCCGGCTCGCCGGGACGGACTCGGACCGCAAAATCGGGACAGGGTCAGGTATGAATGCGTGGGACATCGCGGGTGGTAAGGGTGTGACGCATAACCGGGGATTATCCCGGAAGCCCTGTTGCCTCCGTCGGCCTCGCCGTCTTCCGCGCGCGGCGATTTTGCAAGCGCGCAAGTTGGCAGCGGCGGCTCGCCGTCTCCGCCTCGAAATATTCTGCGGCAAGCTCCACATAATGGACCCATCCACGGTCAATCATCGCCCGTTCATTATCCCCGATCTTCCTTTTTATCTTTGCGGGCGAGCCCATTACGAGTGATTCGGGCGGGACAACAAAGCCGGGTGCAAGCAAGGATCCAGCGGCGATAACCGAGCCTTTGCCGACCTTGCAGCCATCCAGTATTATCGATCCAATTCCAATAAAGCAATCGTCTTCGATCGTACAGCCGTGAAGGACTGCGTTGTGGCCGATTAACACGTGGTCCCCGATGTTCATTGGAAACAGATGCCCGGTTGGATGAAGAACGCTGTTGTCCTGAACGCTCGTACACGATCCTATGCGTATGTAATGAACGTCACCGCGAACCACGGTGTTGAACCAGATGCTGCTGCGCTCCCCGATGACAACGTCTCCTATAACGCAGGCGCCTGGGGCTATGAAAACGTCTTCGGCAATCCGGGGCAAAATATCTCGATAGGCAAGTAAACTAATTGGTTTATTCATCTTTTTCGCTTTTCCCCCTTAAGTTGTTTAAGGTCCAGGATTCCGGCTATGATCGATGAAGTATATTCCACGAATTCCTTAAATTGCTCCGGGCTGAGCTTCCCCTTGGCCGGGTTGGGAACTGAATCGGGCAGACTGAGTGAAAGCGGGGCGTTTCGCAGCTCCGGTTTTGGGGCCACCTCGAATTCGGGCTCGAAGGTGTCCAAGAAGTATTTGTCCTGAAATACAGCAAACTTGAGCGCATGTGCAGTCGCATCGAGAATAGCCGTGCGGTCCTTATCGATCTTGTTTTCAGCCACCGCCTTTCGAATGCCCGCAAGGCATTCCCCGCCCTGTGTGCAGGCGACATGGCCGTTGCGGTTTGCAAACAGCATCGAATCCATGATCTCCTGCTCGGATATCTGAACGATTCGAACCGATCCTTCACCGGCGATCTTACGGTACTGCTCGACCAGTTTTATAACACGCGGCATGGAAACCGGATTTCCGATCATAGCCGCCTGAGCGGTGCTTAGCCGCACGGTAACGGGGCGAAACTGCCTCCTGGCCTCTTCGGCTTCGAGATAATAGAGATAAACGGGGTTCGCGTGCTCTGACTGAACCCCTATTACAGCGGGCAAAGAGTCAATGATATGCAGGTCGTACATCTTGAGAAAACCAGCCATTACCGCCGTTATGTTACCGGCGTTTCCGATCGGCGCCACGACTGCCAGCCCGCCCACCTCGTAATCGAATGCCTGGGCGATCTCATAGCTGTAGGATTCCTGTCCAAGGATGCGCCATGCGTTTTTGGAATTCATGAGCGCGACGGAGAAGTTCTCGGAGAGGTATTCGACAACTTTCATGCAGTCGTCAAAGACGCCTGGAATTTCTATGACTCTTGCGCCGCTTCCGAGTGGCTGCCCGAGTTGCTGCGGCGTCACCAACCCCTTGGGCAGAAGAACAGCCGATTTTACATCTCGGGACAGATACGATGCGTAAAGGGCCGCCGATGCCGAGGTGTCCCCGGTTGAGGCGCAGATTGCCAGGACCTCGCGGACGCCCCGCTTGCTTATGAGATAATTCAGATAGCTGAAGGCGCTGGCCATCCCACGGTCCTTGAAGGAAGCACTCGGGTTTTGGCCGTCGTTTTTGAAGCAAAACCTGATTCCAGCCCAGTCGCTCAAGGCTTCATTGGCTAAGATGACAGGCGTATGCCCCTCACCTAAAAAAACGATGTCTTCCAGAGGAATTATCGACCCGATCAGTTCGTGGAAGCGGTATATTCCGCTGAGTGCAGGAATGTTCAACATCTTTCTGTAATCGAAAATCCTGCGCCATTTCGCACCAGGGACCTCTTTGAGCCTATCCCATTGCCTGTCTTCTATAAGAAGAACCGAATCGCATCTCGGGCAGGTGTAGAGAAGTTCGCCGATGCCAAAACAGCTCCCGCACCCAAGGCAGCGGTAAACGTATTCGCCGTGGATTTCCGGAATAACGTGAGGCTGCATATCCGAAGGGAACTGATCTATTTTCATGCGAACTCCACGTGGTTCAAAAATGTTATAAAGTCGTTGTTTATCGCTGCGGAGCAATGACTGGGCCGGGCAGGCGCCCACTTTGTAAGTATCAAATATCCCAAAGAAATAATCAAGCAGTTAAGGAAACTCATCAATCTCTGTCAGCGCCGCATAGGGGGGTTTGCACTAAAGTGTGGCAAGAAAAATACACCATATGCCGGCATGTATCATTTTTGCCACACATAAAATCTGTATTCAAGACTTGTTATTTTCGGCCGGTCCGTGTAAAACTGCCTCCCAGGTAGTTTACTGGGTACCCGACAGCCGATATATAGTCTGGCACGAAAGATGCTTTGGAGGCGGCGGGGGGGATTAGAGTGGAGTGAGTTATTCAAAACAGCACACTATTGGTCAATCCGTTTGGTGTAGCGGGGTGGCGCTGCACTGCGGCCTGAAAGTGGCCCTGGTGTTAAAGCCCGCTCCGGTAGATCATGGCATCAGATTCCTGCGCACGGACATTCCCGGCTGCCCATCCATTAGGGCTAATTACGGAAACGTTGTCAATACATGCCAGGCAACCACTATTGGCTCCGCAGGCATGGCCGTCTCTACCATCGAACATCTCATGGCGGCGCTGTACGGATGCCGCGTGGACAATTTACTGGTGGAACTCAGCGGTCCCGAGGCGCCGATTTTCGATGGAAGTGCTGCGCCCTATGTGAAGCTGATTCAAAAAGCCTCTATCGTGGAACAAGACGCGGTCAGGAATTACCTGACAATCCAGAAGCCCTTAACGGTCTCAAAAGGCGATTCGTTCATAATGGCTACTCCGTGTGACGAGTTCCAGGTTCGCTACGAGATCGATTATCCGCACCCGTGTGTGGGGAAACAGCAGTACTCGTGGTCCCTGAAAAATGGTAGTTTCGGCAGGGAAATAGCCAAGGCGAGAACGTTTGGGTTTCTTAAAGATGTTCGAAAGCTTCAGAAAATGGGCTTAATCCAGGGAGGCTCTCTGGCCAACTCAGTAGTCTTCGACGACCATGAACTGCTCAACGTAGATGGCTTTCGCTACGCTGATGAATGCGTGCGCCACAAAATTCTTGACTTCATAGGCGATTTATCCCTTACAGGCCTGCCCGTGCTGGGAAGTTTCGCGATCCGCAAAGCCGGACATGCGCTCCATAGCCGTTTTTTGACTGAGCTGATGGATGGCAAAGGTTACGCCACGTCTAAGCCGCTTGACTTTGAATCCGCCTATCTTTCGCCCGAGGTATCTGCCCTCGCCTGATCAGTCCTTCTTTTTCCGAAGCTGTAATTTCCCTTTAAATGTCTTCACAGCGCGTGGCGCCCTCTAACACCAAGCTCTCAAAGAGGTAGGAACCTGCAAAAAAAGTTTCCTCCCTTTAATGAAGCAGGGCAGGGGGTAAATAGAAGAGTTGTTTACCATTTTGGCAGGAAAGTGATACGGTCAGCCGGAAAAGCTGAAATGTTGAAGCAATTGGCTGGACCGGGCAGGTGAAAAATATTTGTGAACCGGGGGGAGTTTTGTGCATTTATTCTTGACAAGGGGCCAAGCTTGTACTATTTATCGCATTGTTCGTTTACCTCCTAAGTGTTGCCCTCCCCTGGGGTTTGGGGGCCCCTGGGGAGGAAGCACTTTCAACCCACATCCTGTGTTTTCCCAAGCTTCTAAACTACCGCCGCCGCCATAGGTTTTTTCTCCTCGCATGCGAGCCGTTCGTTCAAATATCTGAAATGGCTGGCGGTCTGTCAGAGTTCACGGTTTAAGTCGAAAAGAATCCTTTCGTTCAATCGGTATCGAACCGATTAATAGAATGAGATTCTCAAGAAATGCCGATATTGAATTTTTCATTGACGGAGGATCAAATGGAGAGGCGAAAAAACAGGCGAGTGCCCTTTCAAGTCGAAGCGACCGTGCAGATCGGCCAAACCAGCATTAAGGGAATGGTCGATAACCTGAGCATGAAAGGGATGTTTCTTGCCAGTGAGACCCTTTCCGAGGGCAGCCCTCTGGAAATATCGATAGGGCTGTCCGGATCGTCTCCCTCTGTTTCAATCGAGCTGAAGGGCAGGGCGGTCCGGCTGACTGAGACAGGGATTGCGATCGAATTCCACGAAATGGATTTGGACTCCTTTACCCACCTCAGAAACATCATCGCACAAAACACCGATGACCCTGACGCTGCCTACGAAGAGTATTGCCGGTCCATCATGTCGAAATAGCCGCCCTGCGGACCGGCGGCCCTGCCCAGGTATTAATCTTAGCGCCATATCGGCACGCCATGTGAGTTTCATTTGCCTTTTCTTGGTTTACCTGTTCCATAATTGATGTTCCGGCCACCCGTAGCTGCCCCGCCTCGCGGGCGGGCGGGCTGTCGAGAATCCAACGTGGGCTGCAGGGGTTATGCGACAGAGCGTAAGCGGAGCGATGTGCGTAGTAGTGTTAATTAGAATATTATCAACCGTACTTCGTTTTTGCACCTCTTGGACGTTTAGTCTTTTAAGTCTGTCTTACGGGGATACACTTCCGGGCATTGGAGTTGTGTGTGCATGCTGATTCGAGTAAACTTCCCTGCTGCAGGGCTATGGTTCTGCATTACTCCCCACAGGGCTTAGGCTGAATGATTCTACTGATTAATCCTCCACTGGTTAAGCCTTCCGAGCCGCCGCCCGGTATTGCGCGCCTTTACGGGACCCTGGTCGCAGCAGGGGTGAAATGCTCGATAATCGACGCAAACATCGAGGCAATACTCCATCTGTTCGGAAAGAATCCGCCTGATTCTGACAGGTGGACAAGGCGGGCCGTTCGGAACCGGGGGCGAAATCTCGAACTTGTCCGAAGCGTGCCGGGTTACCTCGACCTTCAGCGATACAAGCGCGCGGTTTTCGATTTAAACCGGCTTATCGGAAAGTCTGCACAAAGCGGCGGTCCAGTGCGGGTCAGCCTGTCTGACTATCAGCATTCCGAACTTTCCCCGGTCCGCGCCGTGGACCTGTTAAAGGCGGCGGAAAAGTATCAGGAAAATCCCTTTCACGAATACTTCTCGAAACGAATTGGCAACGCCCTGGAGAATGACTCACCCGATGTGGTCGGCGTTTCCCTGAACTACCTCAGCCAGGCGCTGACGGCATTTGCGATTATGGGCTTTATCAGGACTCGCTACGAGCGTGTTCGGATCGTGCTGGGAGGCAGCCTGGTTACTTCGTGGGTTTGCAAGCCGGGCTGGAGCAATCCCTTCTCGGGGCTTGTAGACCTCATCGTGAGTGGCCCAGGGGAACAGGCGCTCCTTGATATTGCCGGGATCGATGCAACCGGCCGCAGGCGCCGGTTTTCTTATGATCCGTTCCCTCTTCGGGATTACTTTGCACCCGGCCTGATTCTCCCCTATAGCGCATCTCGCGGATGCTATTGGAATCATTGCGCATTCTGCCCGGAAAAAGCGGAAGGAAATCGCTACGAGCCGGTTTCACCCGAGGCAGCGGCCCGCGAAGCGGGCGAATTATGCTCAGGGTCTCACCCGGCGCTCATTCATTTTCTGGACAGCGCAATAAGCCCGGCCCTTTTGAGCAAACTCTCGGCGAACCCGCCTGGTGCGCCCTGGTACGGGTTTGTACGAGTGACAAAAAGGCTTGCCGATGAGGATTTTTGCCGGGAGCTGAAATTAAGCGGGTGCGTCATGCTGAAGCTTGGTCTTGAGTCCGGCGATCAGGGCGTTATTGACTCCGAGGGCAAAGGGATCGATCTCGCCGTTGCGTCCAGGGCGCTGGCCTCGCTCAAAAAGTCAGGGATAGGGACTTACGTCTATCTTCTTTTCGGGACCCCATCGGAATCCGTAGATCAGGCCCGCAATACGCTCGATTTTACCGTCCGCCACGAACGGTTTATCGATTTTCTGAATCTTGCTATCTTCAATATGCCTGTCAACAGTCCCGATGCGCAGAGGTTCGCAACGTCTCCGCACTACGCAGGGGACCTGTCGCTCTACACCGGCTTTTCTCACCCGAACGGATGGGACAGGCCGAAGGTCAGGAGGTTTCTGGACAGCGAATTTAGAAGGCAGCCCGCAATCGCGCGTATTCTCTCCAATGAGCCGCCTTTTTTCACTTCGAACCACGCGCCTTTTTTCGTAAGCCCGCAGGGGTGAACTGAAATCGGAAAACGGATATCAGAGACTGGTTGTCAGGACCGATCTGGATAATATCCGGAACGCGAACGCTCCCGACGAGCTGGATTTCGAAGATGTGAAGGGGCAGGAGCACGCAAAACGTGGGCTGGAGGCCGCCGCCGCTTCAAGAATCCATAGCTCGGGCCTGTAATCGGCTAGACAAGCTTCGAGCTTAAAGTTTAAAACTCTCAATTCTATGAACCTACTGATTCTGAAATTGATTTTGACACCGCTTCTGATTGCCGTGGCAACGCTGGCCGTACGCCGGTGGGGATTTATGCCTGGAGGGTTATTCACCGGTCTGCCGCTTATTTCGGGCCCGGTTTCCCTGTTTCTGGCATTGGAACAAGGGCCGCGTTTTGCCGAGCAAAGTTCCCATGGAATGCTTCTGGGCGCCATTGCTTTGGCGGCCTTTTGCGTTGCCTACATCCGAACAGCCAAAGGGCTAGGGTGGCTGACCCCGTTGATTGTGGGTTTTGTTTCCTATTGTTTTTCCGCCTGGAGCTTATCTTTTTTTTCGTTCAATCTGGGAGTGTTGACTCTCCTGGTGCTGCTTTTTCTTTCAGCCGCACTGAAAATGGCCGGTCTCCCCGTCTCGAGTGCTTCCAGGGTCGCCGCACCCTCGTGGGATATTCCAATGAGAATGCTCACGGCAACCGCCATGGTTCTCTTTATTACGGGTTGGGCCGAGCACATCGGACCGAAATGGAGTGGTATCCTCGCCTCTTTTCCTGTTTTCACGTGCATTATGGGGGTCTTTGCGCATAAACAGAATGGTGCAGCCGCAGCACATGGGCTCATTCGCGGAATCATCATAGGCTGTTTTGGCGCTGTTTCCTTTTACCTTGTCGTTGGGTTGGCAGTCGAGCACACAAGCGTTGCTGCCACCTACCTTCTGGCCGCTGCTGCCGCGCTCGCCGTTAACGGGCTTTGTCTGGGGGCGCTGACTCAAAAAGCAAGGAATTCTAAATAGGGCCGCGCGGCGCCACATCCAAGAGCTATCCTTACAACCGAAGGACAAGAAGAGTACGAAGATGATTTGAAAAATCAGCGCGACCTCCTTTCGTGGTCTTCGTTCGATGCCCACAGGGCCGAGTCTGCAACCGGTGAGAATCCTGCTGCGAAAATTGGCCCTTTGCGCGCCAGGCGGTCGGGCTGCCCGGTCCGGGTTTGTATTCGATCAGGATTCCAGAATTTTCCCCAACCGGGGAAAAACGTTGTCAGATCCACAGTGATTGCTTATTAATCCGGGCGCTTGTTCGGTGATCGTTTGCCTTCTGTCGGCACCCGTGGATCTGGTGAGGTTTGTGCATTTTTATGTGCGTTTTCATTGGACATATGGATAAAAAATGTTATTAACAACTTGTTGGGGTATTCATTGAATGTTAATTAAATCACAAACGGTTTAAAAGATTGCGGCCCGGCATAGCTACCAGAAACGGGCAGCGTGGATTCTGTTGCTGATATGGAATAGCGGGTTTTCGATCGCAGTACATATTCGGATTCTTCGAGCACTACCTCCGGTCTTCCCCGGGCCAGGTATCGAGTAAGGGAGTGCTTTAGAAAAAGGCTCCTCCCCGCTCCGCGATTTTTCCGTGACGCAATGGTTCCCAAGTGAAAGTTTAGCCATGATTCGGTCTTTCAGCATTCTTTCTTAGTCCGGATCTTTTCGCCACTTTTTAGGATAGTTTTGGAGCATGTCTGTTATGGAACAAACCGCTTTGACACCTGATTTCAGCTTTCTTGAAAGAGCCGAGGCGTCCGGGCCGTTCAACGCTGCGGAATGCTTCCAGTGCCGGAAATGTACGAACGGCTGTCCGGCCTCTTTCGAGATGGACCTGATGCCGGACCAGATAATCCGGCTGGCGGTCCTCGGCCAACGGCACGAGATCCTGCAATCGAAGACCATCTGGATATGCGCTTCCTGCGAGACATGCAGCACGAGGTGTCCGAACGGGGTTCGGATAGCCGAACTGATGGACTACTTCAAGGAAGTGGCCGTAAGGTCCGGTGTCGCCCCGGCTCTGCCCAGGGTCGCGGGATTCCACCAAGCTTTTCTTGGAAACATCCGGCATACCGGCCGCGTATTTGAGGGGGCTCTGCTGCCGGCCTGGTGGCTCAAGACCGGCCAGATTGGCGAAAAACTTCGGACCGGGGAGCTGCGAAACGACCTGAAGCAGGCCTTGGGGCTTTTGGGCAAAAAGCGGATGCCGCTTGCGCCCGGCAAGATCAAGGAAAGATCAAAAATAAAAGCAATTCTTCGCTCCTCAAGATAGAGACAGGAACCGCTTTATGAGAGTTACCTATTATCCCGGTTGTTCCCTGGAAGGCACGGCGCGGGACTATGCTGATTCGATCCACGGCGTCTGCGAGGCGATGGGGGTCGAACTGCAGGAAGTACCGGACTGGAACTGCTGCGGCGCCACTGCCGCTCACAGCATAGACCACCAGGCGAGCGTCGACCTGCCCGGACGCAATTTAGAGCTGGCCGGAGAGGTCGGAAATTCGGACATGCTGGTCCCCTGTCCACTTTGCTTCAACCGCCTCAAATCGGCGGTCCACGAAATCGAAAAAGGAAGCGAGGGTTTTCGGACCCGGCTCGGTCTTTTCACGCCGAAGATCTGGGACCTGGCCAATTTTTTCGCAACGGATAAGATGCTCGAAAAAATCGCATCGAGCGTGAAAAATCCCTTGGACGGGCTGGAAGTCGTATCTTATTACGGCTGCATGGCAAGCCGCCCGCCGAGTGTAACCGGGGAACCGAATTACGAAAACCCGCAGAGCATCGACAGGATAGTCAAAACACTTGGCGCAACCGGCATGGACTGGGCATATAAGACCGAATGCTGCGGGGCGAGCCTCATGGTGTCGCGCCCCGATGTGGGTTTCAAGATGGTCGCCAAGATCCTCGACATGGCAAAGCGAGTCGGCGCCCAGGCAATCGTGGTTTCCTGCCAGATGTGCCAGCTAAATCTCGACATGTACCAGGAGAGGATCGAAGCTGAAACGGGCAAGGTCTTCGGGCTGCCCATCGTTTATTTTACCGAGTTGATCGGCATTGCCGCAGGACTTCCGGGAGCATCAGACACGTTGTCCCGGCATTTTGTCGATCCGGTTCCTACGCTTCGCAAATATCTGGGCTGCGCTGCGACACGTCACCCCGGCGAACCCGGACCTGATCCGGGGCGGCCGGAATGACGGACACCAAAAAAGGGTAGAGCAAATGAGGCAGGGACAGAAAATAGGGGCGGTCGCCGTTGTCGGGGGCGGAATAGCCGGAATCCAGAGCGCTCTGGACATAGCCAACTCCGGGTTCAAGGTATATCTGATCGAGGAGGAGCCAAGCGTCGGCGGCGTGATGTCGCAACTCGACAAGACGTTCCCCACCAACGATTGTTCTTCCTGTATGATGGGCCCCAAGCTGGTGGAACTGGCAAGCCACCGCAATATCAAGATCCTGACCAAGACCAGCGTCGAAAAACTGGAGGGCGAGCCCGGAAACTTTAGCCTTACCGTAACGCGCCATCCGCGTTTTGTGCTGGAAGACAAGTGCACCGGCTGCGGAAGCTGTGCCGAGAAGTGCCCGACGGCGACGGTAGACGCATTTAACATGGGCCTGAACAGCCGCAAGGCGATCTACCGAAATTACCCCCAGGCGATTCCTGCCGCATACGCCATCGATGCGACCATGTGCCGCAATTTCCAGAAAGGAAAGAAATGCGGTGTCTGCGCTAAGATCTGCAAAGCGGGAGCGATCGACTACAAACAGGAAGAGCAGGTAATAAAACTCGACGTAGGCGCCGTCATCCTCTCGCCCGGCTTCGTTCCCTTCGACCCGCACCGCAAGCCTGAATACGGCTACGGCAGATGGCCGAACGTGGTTACCAGCCTGGAATACGAGCGGATACTCTCCGCTGCCGGGCCTTTCGAAGGCCACATCCAGCGCATGTCCGACGGAAAAAAACCCAACCGGATCGCCTGGATCCAGTGCTTCGGCTCGCGCGACAGCGCAATCGGCCAGGATTACTGCTCCTATGTCTGCTGCATGTACGCGACCAAGCAGGCGATGATCACCAAGGAGCACGAAGCCGATATCGACACGACCATCTTCTACATCGACATGCGCGCCCAGGGAAAAGGCTTCGATCGATTCTACGAGCGCGCCCGCGATGAAACCGGCGTCCGCTACGTCCGGTCGATGATATCGAGAATCGTCCCGGTGCCGGAAACCGACCGGCTGCAGATCGGCTACTCGGATTCGCAAAATGTGATGCGCGAAGAAGAGTTCGACATGATCGTCCTTTCGGTCGGCCTCTGCGCGAATCCCTCTACTGCCGAACTTGCGCGTAAACTGGGCGTGGAGCTCAACGCCCACGGCTTTACCAAGACCGACGCAATGGACCTCGTTGCGACCTCACAGCCGGGGGTCTTTGTCTGCGGCGCTTCCCAGGGGCCAAAGGACATCCCCGATTCGGTGCAGCAAGGAAGCAGCGCGTCGGGCTGCGCAACAGCGCTTCTCTCCGAAGCAAGAGGGTCCCTCATCGAGCTCCCCCCGAAGTACGAGGAGCGGGACGTAAGGGGCGAAAAACCCAGGGTGGGTGTTTTCGTCTGCCACTGCGGCATAAACATTGCCGGCACGGTGGACGTGGAAGCGGTCGTGGAATACGCAAAGACGCTTCCGGGCGTGGAATACGCTTTTCACCCGATGTTTGCCTGTTCGACCGACCAGCAAAAAGTGATCCGGAGTGCAATCGAGGAGCACAAGCTGAACCGGTTCGTCGTAGCGTCGTGTACTCCCAGGACCCATGAACCGCTTTTCAGAAACACGCTCAGGGAAGCCGGTCTAAATCCCTATCTTTTCGAGCTTGCCAATATCCGGGAGCAGGACTCGTGGGTGCACCAGAGCGAGCGCGGCCTGGCAACCGAGAAGGCAAAGGACCTCGTGCGCATGTCCGTATCCAGAGTGAGCCTGCTCGAGCCCCTATATGACTACTCCTACCCGGTCGTCCAGGAGGCGCTGGTAATCGGAGGCGGGCTTGCAGGGCTTACCGCCGCGCTCTCCGTTGCCGAACAGGGCTTCCCGGCCGTCCTGGTCGAAAAGACCGCAGAACTTGGCGGAAACGCCAGAAACCTGTTCTATACCGAGGACGGGGCCGAGCCGGCCAGGTATGTCGAAGAGCTTATCAGGAAGGTTGAATCGAACAAGTTCATAACGGTCTATAAGGAAGCGGAGGTATTATCGGTTAAGGGAGCGTGCGGAAATTTCTCGACGATCCTTTCGGTTGCCGGAAAAGAGGTCGAGATTTGCCATGGTGTCGGGATCGTGGCTACGGGAGGCCGGGAATACAAGCCGACCGAATACCTCTATGGGCAGGACAAGAGGGTGCTGACCCAGAAAGAGTTCGAAAAGCTGCTTGTGGAAGACCCATCCGCCGTAAAAGATCTTGTGAACGTCACCATGATCCAGTGCGTCGGGTCCCGCGAGCCGGAGAATTCCTACTGCAGCCGAGTCTGCTGTACCTCGGCCGTAAAGAACAGCATAAAACTCAAGGAAATCAACCCGGGTGCGAACGTCTCGGTGCTCTACCGCGACATTAGGACATTCGGGTTCAAGGAACTGGCTTACCAGGAAGCAAGGCGGCTCGGAGTGCGGTTCTTCCGCTACGAAGAGGACAAAAAGCCGATCGTCGAGCAAAACGGCGGCGGGCTGGAGGTCACCTTCGAGGATGCGCAACTGCTGAGGCCGGTCACCTTTAAATCCGACCTCCTCGTTTTGAGCGCTGCGATCCGCCCATCGGAGACCACGGCCAAGCTGGCCGAGACCCTGCGTTTGCCGCTCGACCAGGACGGTTTTTTCCTCGAAGCCCACCTCAAGCTGCGGCCGCTCGATTTCGCCACGGCCGGCTTCTTCCTCTGCGGTCTTGCCCAGGGGCCGAAGTTCGCCAACGAATCGATAGCACAGGCGCGAGGCGCGGTCTCGCGGGCGGCGACGATACTCTCGCAGAAGGAGATAGTTGCCGAGGGGGTCATTACGCAGGTCGATCCGGCGCTGTGCCGGGCGTGCGGCGAGTGCGAGCAGGCCTGTCTATTCGATGCGATAAAGGTCGTACAGCTGGAAAGCGGAAAGAGGCAGGCCGTGGTTACCCAGGCGCTCTGCACCGGCTGCGGCGCGTGCAACGCCGCCTGTCCGACCGGTGCCGCATCGCTGGCCCACTTTCGCGACAGTCAGATCAATGCAGTGATCCAGGCATTATAAGGAATGTCGATGTCCGATTCATTCGAACCCAAGATCCTCGCGTTTATGTGTAACTGGTGCGCCTACGCCGGCGCAGACCTGGCCGGAGTGGCAAGGATGCAGTATCCGACCAACGTGCGGCTCGTCCGCCTGATGTGCTCCGGAAGGATGAACCACGGGTTTTTGCTGAATGCTTTCGAAGCGGGGGCGGACGGCTTGATGGTCTCCGGCTGACACATCGGTGACTGCCATTACCTGGGAGGTAATGAGAAATGCAAAGTGGTCATCGACGAAGCGTACAAGATCCTGAGAATATTCGGCGTTGACGAACGCTATCTGAAGCTGAAGTGGATTTCGGCCTCCGAAGGAAACATTTTCGCAGAAGAGATCCGGTCCTTTACCAAGTTGTTGAAGGAATTGGGACCGAACCCGCTGGCCCGGAAAGATGCTCCTGAAGAACCGAATACCGCTGCGGCGTAATGTATTCGAAAAATCCTCCAGCTGCCCTTTCCTGAAGAAGGGGCGGGGGGATTTGGGAAGACAACAATTCGGTGGCGGTTGGGTTAATTCAATAACCCTGAATGGAACGAACTATGAAGATCAGCAGGGAACAGGTTGATTATTGCATGGAATGCGGCGTCTGCACCGGAAGCTGCTCGGTAAGCCGGGAGCTGCCCGGTTTTTCACCGCGGCAGATGATCAAGCGGGTGATGATGGACCGCGACGAAACGGTCCTCCGCTCCAAAGAGCTGTGGGCATGCCTGACTTGCGCCCGGTGCAGCTCGCGTTGTCCCGCGCAGATCGATTTTCCGGAATTTACCCGCGAATGCCGTGAACTCGCCAGAAAAGAGGAAAATGTCCCTCAACTCACCCATCACGGCACATTGCAGGCGATTTCCTCCCTCCATACGAGAAATATCAGCCAGAGACGCACCGAGTGGGCAAAAGAGGCGGGAAAATTCCATGCCAAAGGCGACCATCTCTACTTTGTCGGATGCGCGCCCTATTTTGACGCGGCGCTCAAGTACGGGCAAGGCTCCCTGGAAACGGCAACCAGCGTTTTGAAGCTTCTAAACCGGATCGGAATCGAGCCGGCCATTAGCGACGATGAGCGCTGCTGCGGCCACGACGCCCTGTGGAGCGGAAACGAGGCCAATTTCCGAAAGCTCGCCTCCCTCAACCTGGAGATGATTGCCGGGACGGGCGCAAAGACGGTCCTGTTCAGCTGCCCGGAGGGATACACGACCTTCAAAACCGAAATTCCGAAATATTTCGGCGCGCTGCCCTTCGAGGTGCTCCATGTTTCCGAGTTTTTTGCGCGCGAGCTCCCGGGAGCCGGACTTACATTCAAGCCGGCCGAAAACGGCGACAGAACCGTAACCTATCAGGACCCGTGCAGGCTCGGCAGAAAGGCTGGAATCTACGAGCCGCCGCGCGATATTTTAAAGCTCATTCCGGGCCTCAAGCTCGAAGAGATGCCGCTCAACCGGGAAAATTCGGTCTGCTGCGGCACAAGCGCCTGGATCGAGTGCTCGACATACTCGAAGTCGATGCAAATCACCCGGCTCACGGAAGCCGTGGAGACCGGCGCCACGACCCTTATAACGGCTTGCCCGAAGTGCGGGATTCATCTTTCCTGCGCCGAGCAGAATACGGAAATTACACTGAAAATAGCCGATTTGTATTCGTTTGTTTTGAAGCACATCGAGTAATGCAGTTAAACTTCTGAAGGAGATCACCTTAGTGAATCGGGATGTCCTTGTCATAGGCGGAGGCATTGCAGGCATGCAGGCTTCCTTGGACCTGGCCGAAATGGGCTTTCAGGTGCACCTGGTCGAAAGGCTGCCCACTATCGGCGGGAAAATGGCCCAGTTGGACAAAACTTTTCCAACGAACGACTGCGCCCTCTGAATTCTCGGACCAAAGCTCATGGATGTCGGTCGACATCCAAAAATTCGGCTCCTGGCGTACTCGGAAGTGGAGAAAGTGACGGGCGATGTGGGCAATTTCCAGGTCACGATCAGAAAGAAGCCCCGCTACGTCAATGAGAGCAAATGCACCGGCTGCGGAAGCTGCGCCGAGAAGTGCCCGACGTCGACCATCGACGCATACAACATGGGCATGGGGAAGTCAAAGGCCATATATAAGTACTTTCCCCAGGGGATTCCTTCGGCATACACCATCGATGCGACCGTGTGCCGCAATTTCCAGGAAGGAAAGAAATGCGGAGTTTGCGCCAAGGTCTGCCAGGCGGGAGCGATCGACTATAAACAGGAAGAGCAGATAATAAACCTCGACGTCGGGGCCATCATCCTTGCGACCGGCTATGAGCTCTTCGACGCGAGAAAGATCCCCGAATATGGCTACGGACGGCTGCCGAACGTCGTCACGGCCCTTGAATTCGAACGCTTACTTTCCGCGAGCGGCCCGACCCAAGGCCATCTCTACCGGCTATCCGACCTCTCCGTGAAAGACAGTTTGCCCGAGCTTGAAAAGGCCGTGCAAAAGGGCCTTCGCGAGCTTGAAAAGTTCGAGAAACCATCTGAGATGAGTTCTGACGACTTCATAAAAAAGTATGATGACGGCGAGCTTACCGGCGAACAATACGATGATTGGGCAAAGGCGTTCAAGCTCTTCCTTCCCGTTAAGGAAAAGCTCGACGACGCCAGGCAAAAAAGCGAGTCGATGGAAACGGCTCACCGCCTCGCATTCATCCAGTGCGTCGGCTCCCGCGACAAGCGCTTTAACCAGTACTGCTCGGGGTTCTGCTGCATGCACGCGATCAAGGGGGCGCTGATAGCGCGCGAGCACGACCCCGCCGCGCAAATATATATCTTCGGGATGGACATTCGCGCGGTCGGCAAGGGTTTCGAGGAGTACCACAACCGAGCCGCCAATGCCGGCATCACGTTCGTTCGGAGCAGGGTTGCGGAAGTTTCGGAAAAGGCCGACCACAGCCCCATTCTCTGGTTTGAGGATACCATGTCGCGTGAAGTGCGGAGCATGGAGGTTGACCTGGTGGTGCTGGCAACCGCGTGCGAGCCCGGCCCCGCAGCTTTGAAGTTTTCGAAGATGTTGGATATTCCGCTTACCGATTTTGGCTTTTACAAGACCAGGACCGTACCGCCGCTGGATACTTCCCGTCCGGGCGTATTCACATGCGGGTGCGCTCAGGGTCCGATGGATATTCCCGAATCCGTGGCGCAGGCGAGCAGCGCTGCGGCCAGAGCGGCGCAGGCTCTAGCGGGTCCTGAGGCGACGCGCCTCGCATCCTGAAGGCTCCCCGCGACTAACGCGGACGACAGACACCCCGAGCGGTCGCCTTCCGCGCTCCGCGAAACACATCGCTAACGGGTGCCCGATGGTAATGTCTTTTGTTGTTCAGTGTAGTTAATTAGTCCAGGTTACCAGGAGAAAGAGCAGATGAGTGTAAATGGCGAGAGCGTGAATCTGGCTGAACCCCGGATAGGCGTGTTCGTCTGCCACTGCGGTTCGAATATAGCCGGGTACCTCGATTGCGAAGCCCTTACTAAATACGCGGCGGGACTGCCGAACGTGGTTTTTACGAAAAATAATCTCTACACGTGCTCCGAATCGGGGATAGCCGAAATAAAATCGGGCATCAAGAACCACAAGCTGACCAGGGTGGTCGTCGCGTCCTGCTCCCCCAGGACCCATATGCCTCTTTTCAAGAGCGCCTGCGAGGAAGCCGGCCTGAACCAGTATCTCTTTGAAATGGCAAACATCCGAGACCAGTGTTCCTGGGTGCACATGCAGGAGCGTACGGATGCGCAGCTCAAAGCCATGGACCTCATCCGGATGGCGGTTGCCAAGGCCGGACTTCTGGAGCCGCAGGAAGATATCGAAACATCGCTGATAAAGAAGGCGATGGTCCTGGGCGCCGGCGTGGCGGGTCTTTCAGCCGCATCGGCCCTTGCCGATATGGGGGTCGGGGTGATCCTGGTGGATAGGGAATCCGAGCCCGGCGGACTGCTCAAGCGTGTAAACAGGGTCGGCCCATCGGGCGAAAAGTCAGCTGACATTCTGGCCGAACTGATCGAGAAGGCAAAGACCCATCCGAATATAGATCTGCGCCTGGAAACCGAGCTTACCGGCTTCGGCGGCGTGGTCGGAAAATTCGAAGTAACCCTCAGAGGTAAAGCCGGCGGGGAAACAAAGGAAACCGTAGGGTCTGTCGTTGTCGCGACAGGGGCCGTACCGCTTAATGCCGAAGGCCTTTTCGGCTATAACGGCTCGACTGTGATCACCCAGGTCGAACTCGAAGAGCAGCTGCGGGACGGCAAGTTCAGCGCGAAAAACGTTGTCATGATCCAGTGCGCCGGGGCCCGCTCGCCCGAGCGGACCTACTGCTCGCGGATCTGCTGTCTTACCGCCGTAAAGAATAGTCTCTACATAAAGGAACTGAATCCCGAGGCTCAGGTCCATATCCTCTACCGCGACATCCAGATGTATGGCACGGCAAACGAAAAGCTGCTCTGGGAATCACGCGGTAAGGGTGTCAAATTCGATGTCTACGACGTTGCGGCACCCCCGGTGGTTCAAGAGGGGAAAGTCGAGCTTTATCAGCCGCTCACCGGCATGACCGTCGATATACCCTGCGACCTGGTGGTACTTTCGACCCCGCTGGTCGCCCCGGCCGACTCTCCCACAATCGCCAATTACATGCGCGTCCCGGTCGACCAGAATAACTTCTTCCTCGAAGCGCACGCGAAGCTTCGGCCCCTGGATTTTGCAACCGACGGCATTTTTCTTGCCGGAACCGCAAGATACCCGGCGACGGTGCCTGAAGCCCAGGCGCAGGGCCTGGGGGCCGCAGCGAGGGCCGATACGATTCTTTCCAAGAGCAAGCTGCAGTTCAGCGCACTGGTATCGAAGGTGACCGAGAAGTGCGACGGGTGCGGCTACTGCGTCGACCTGTGTCCCTACAACGCCCTCCGCCTGGAGGAGTACGTGCAGGACGGGCAGAAGCGGAAGAGAAACACATCCGACAACATTCTTTGCAAAGGCTGCGGCGTTTGCGCCGCGACATGCCCCAAGGGCGGTATAGTGGTCCTTGGCTTTACGAGAAAACAGCTCGAGGCCCAGGTAGATGCGGCCCTGATGCTTTGATGATTTACGATTTGGAACGACAGAAAGGATTTTTATACCATGTCCGATGATTTCAATCCGAAGATTGTCGGGTTCCTCTGCACCTGGTGAGCGTATGCCGCTGCTGACCTGGCTGGGGTTAGTCGTTCGCAGTATCCGCCCAATCTGCGCATCGTTCGTATGATGTGCTCGGGCATGGTCAGTCCCGACCTGATCCTTCGCGCGCTTTCCAAGGGCGCCGACGGGGTCATGGTGATCGGGTGCCACCTGGGGGAATGTCATTACCTGGAAGGCAATTACTCGGCGTCAAAAAGGGTTGCCGTTCTTAAGAAGCTGCTCGCCTTTGCCGGGATCGATCCGGGCAGGTTGAGGGTTGAGTGGCTCTCTTCGGCGGAAGCGCCGACCTTTGTCCGGGTCGCCACCGAATTCAGCGAACAAATCAAGGCCCTCGGCCCCTCGCCGCTGAGGCTGGTGGCATGATTTAGACCCGAAAAAGCCGTCATTCCGGCAAAGCCGGAAACCAGCGTCTTTCCGGTGGGTTAAAACTGGGCCCCGGCTTTGCCGGGGTGACGATTGGCGGCGGAACAGCTTATAGGGCAGGCACGGATTCATCGTGCCCACCATGCCGCAAAGACGAAAGGCTCTTTATGATCGACAAGATCAAAATGGAGGTCAGGCAACTTTTCGATTCCGGCAAGATCGAAGGTTTCCTCGGCCTTCGGGAATTTAACGGGCATGTGGGACCGCACCTTTTCACCGACGGCGCCGACCTCGAAGGGTTGGTCCTCGGAGATCGGAAGGCGCCCGGAGACAGCCGCTATCCCCTGAACAAGCTGCTCATAACGATCGCCCGCCAATATCCGAACGAAACCTTCGGGGTGCTTAGTCGGGGCTGCGACGAGCGCGGTTTGAAGATGCTTTTCGGCTCGAACCAGCTCGACCCGGAAAAGGTTGTCTCCGTCGGTATCGCCTGCCCGCAGGAACTGGCCGACGCCTGCGAGTGCATGAAACCTTTCCCCGACAGCTACGTTGCCGGGCAACCCGCTGAAGCCCGCGAGTTCGAAAGCGTGGCGCGGATTGATGCGATCGGCCTCGACGAACGTTTTAAGAGCTGGCTGGGCGAGTTCGCCAAATGCGTCAAATGCTATGGATGCCGGGACATCTGCCCGATGTGCTACTGCCCCGAGTGCACGCTGGGAGGCCGAAACCTGATCGATGTAGGCAGCCTGCCGCCTGAAAGCCCGGTTTTCCACCTGACCCGCGCACTTCACATGGCGGGCAGGTGCATAGACTGCGGCTTGTGCAGCCAGGCCTGCCCGGCGGACATTCCCTTGAGGACGCTCTACAAGAAGATGGCGGACATAGTTGACGAGGAATATCAGTTCCGGCCGGGTTTCAGCGATACGACCAAGCCTTGCCTTAACATTCTCGGTGAAGCTTCCAAACACTGAGAGGAGTCGCTAATGGATTACCGGACAGTATTGACCACCTGCACTTACTGCGGCTGCGGTTGCGGGCTATATTTGGAAGTCCTCGAAGGCCGCGTGGTGGGTACTATCCCGTGTAAAACCAGCCCGCTGAACGAGGGAAAGCTCTGCGTTAAAGGCTGGAATATACACGAGTTCGTTCACAGCCCAAAGCGCCTTACCCAGCCGCTGATGCGGAAAAACGGAGCGCTTGCGCCGGTGTCCTGGGACGAGGCCCTGGACTTTACCGCCACCCGGCTGCGGGAGATCAGGGACGCGAACGGCAGCGATTCGGTGGCTTTTCTAACCTCCGCCAAGGTGACCAACGAGGAAAACTACCTCGTTCAAAAATTTGCGCGGGCCGCAGTGGGAACGAATAACGTCGACCACTGCGCAAGGCTCTGACACTCCTCAACCGTGGCAGGTCTTGCCGCGGCATTCGGCAGTGGCGCGATGACCAATTCGATCGCCGAATTGGAAGATGCTGACTGCATAATAGTGATCGGCTCGAACACGACCACCTCACATCCCCTGGTGGCTACGCGGATCTTTCGCGCAAAGCAGAAAGGGGCGAAAGTGGTCGTTATCGACCCGCGAAGAATTCAGCTGGTACTTAAGGCCGACCTCTTCGTCCGGCAAAATCTCGGCACCGACGTGGCGCTTTTGAACGGGATCATGCACGTCATCATCTCGAAGGGATGGCACAATCAGGACTTCGTAGCCGAGCGGACCGAAGGCTTCGAAGATTTCCGCAAATTGATCGAACAGTACACGCCCGAGCGCGCATCGGAGATCAGCGGCGTATCGGTTGAAGATATCGTCACCATCGCCGACTGGTACGCAAACGCCAAATCCGGCTCGATCGTCTACTGCATGGGCATCACCCAGCACACCACAGGCGTTGACAACGTAAAGAGCCTGGCAAACCTCGCCATGCTGACGGGCCATATCGGCCGGCCCTCAACCGGCGTAAACCCGCTCAGGGGCCAGAACAACGTCCAGGGCGCCTGCGATATGGGCGGGTTGCCCAACGTCTACCCCGGCTACCAGGCGGTAAACGTTCCGGCAAACAAGGAAAAATTCGAGGCGGCCTGGAATGCGAAGCTCTCCGACAAGATCGGTCTGACCATTCCGAAAGTTTTGGAAGGGCTGAGCGACGGGTCGGTGAAGGCGCTCTATATTGTCGGCGAAAACCCGATGGTGAGCGACCCGGACGTGCATCACGCGGAAAAAGCCCTTAGCAGCGCCGAACTCCTGGTGGTGCAGGACATCTTTTTAACGCCCACGGCCCAACTGGCCCACGTCGTGCTGCCCGGGGCCTCGTTTGCGGAAAAGGACGGCACCTTCTCAAATACCGAAAGGCGCGTACAGCGGGTGCGCCGGGCGATAAACCCGGTGGGCGAGGCCCGCGCGGACTGGGAGATCCTCCAGGACGTCTCGAACCGGTTCGGCTTCCCGATGCAGTACGGATCGCCCGCCGAGATAATGGAAGAAATCGCCAGGGTTACGCCCTCCTACGGCGGCATCAATTTCGACCGGCTGGAAGGAGACGGCCTTTGCTGGCCCTGTCCCAACGCCGAGCATCCCGGGACCTCGTTCCTTCATTCGGGAAAATTTTCGAGGGGCCTTGGCCTCTTCCACGCAATAGAGTACAAACCGCCGGCGGAAGTGGTGGACGAGCAATATCCTTTATGGCTAAGCACCGGGCGCGTTTCCGCCCAGTACCATACCGGTACGATGACACGCCAGTCACCGACCCTCGAAGGGGAGGCCCCGGAAGGGTTTCTTGAAATGAATCCGCAGGATGCCCAGGACCTGGATGTACGGGGAGGCGAACCGGTCCGTGTGATCTCCAGGCGCGGCGAGATTACAGCCAGGGTGGAAGTGACCACCCGGGTCAATAAGGGGCTTGTATTCATGCCGTTCCACTACGTTGAAGCAAGCGCGAACATGCTCACTAACTCTGCCTGTGACCCGATAGCCGGAATTCCCGAGTACAAGGTCTGTGCCGTAAAGGTGGAAAAGGCCGCATAAAGATTCCCACATCCTTTCCACATCAGGGCGAAAAACCCTATAGACGTCACCCCGGCCCCCGGACTGGACACTTCCGGGGCAGGCCCCGCCGGAATGGCGAAATCATTAGCAATTTTCAGGCGTTTCTCCCACCAGAGAACCCTTCTTCATCACCCTGCCAGGGCGAAAGTCCAGCAGGCGCGAGCAACCCATGGTCAGAGAACAGGCAAACCTGACGTTGCCGGACTGGTCAATTTATCCCCTGGAATCCCCCCTTAAATAACAAGGTAATCCTCCGGCTCTGCCGGCGGACTCGCAGAGTTTGACATTTCCGGGAGTCAGGTCGTCATTCCGGCAGTGTTTAAGCCGGAATCCAGGTTCTTGTGTCTCGTCAGGGTCTTTAAAGGTATCCGTTGCCAATTTGAAGCGCTGGCTATCTGTATACTAACCTCCGAAAATCTGCTGGATTCCGGCTTAAAAGCGCCGCCGGAATGACGATGGCGCGGTAGTCCAAGACCATGCGGATATTCTCGGAGCTATCAAGTACCGCCAACCGCTTTGAGCGGTCCATGGTTTTCCATGCCTCCGGCTTGGCCGGAGATATCTGACTAACCGCTGATTGGCGGAAAGCCGCTCTGTGCAATCAGCTCTTTTCCCAACGAAATATTTTTAGTATATTCACTTGGCTGAACGTGATAATGGGCCAAAAGGGGCTGAGTCAGGTGAAAGATTCAAGTGGAGACAGAAAGATCGTTCTTGTGGCAGACGACGATGCGGACGATTGCCTGCTGATAAAGGATGCTTTGATTGACAATGGCCTGAACTGGGATGCCCAATTCGTCGGTGATGGAATCGAGTTGATAGAGTATCTGGAAAATTGTGATAGACGGGAAAAACAGAGTATCGGCTGCTTCCCGAACCTGATCATACTCGACCTCAACATGCCTCGGAAAGGAGGGCGAGAAGCGCTGAGGGAGATCAGCGCTCATTCGAGGTTCAATAAAATACCCATAGTCATCCTTACCACGTCCGACGAACCCCAGGACATTGAGCTTTGCAGCTCTCTTGGAGCCAGGCGGTTCATAACGAAGCCCACCATGTATACCGATTGGCTTGAAAAAGTTGGAGATCTGAAAGAATTTGTTTAAGCTCTAAATGAAGGTAGCGCCGCCTTCCACGGCGGCGTCCAGTCCAGCCTTATCTGTGTTCGTCCGTGTCTGGAAAGTCTTTGCCCTCACACAAAACGCGCGCGCGCTCGTGCCTTAAAAACGTTACGCCAGAATTCACCGTCTACGGGATCCTTCATCATTTCGGCGGTGATCGGATCTCCTGCGGCCACACGCCGGCGGGCTTCCCGCAGCATATCGGCGAAACTGCGGCAGGCAGGACCGTTTTGGGAATGCTCCAGGGTCTTGACGCGCTTTTCGAATGATTTTGCCATATTATACCTTTAAGAAAGAGTTAATTGAGGTCAAGATTTGACCGCAGAGCATTTTTTTCATTGAGATGGCGAATGATTTCGTCTCTTGCTTCCGGTGAAACATTTCCGATTATCTCCAATACCTCAGCCTGAAATTCCTGGACCGCCTGCATGTCATAAAGCGCCTGGAAGATTTCGAGCTGCAGCTTGAGTTGTCCGCGGATCTCCTGCATGGCCTTGAAAGCGAGTTTGCGTGGGTCGCTGAATCTGTATTCGGTTATTTCCTCGGCATTTTCGCCCTTCCCGGTCCGGACCTTCCGAATCTGAGATTCGAATATCTGCAGCGCTTCGTCGTCGCCCCGATTCCACCGCATAAGAATGTCAAGCATCTCATTGGCAGCCAGGTTGATTTTCCGTAGCTGATCGACAAGGTTAATTTCGCAGGCCGCAATCTTATGATCGGTGAATTTGAATATCTCCATCCGCTAAACCTCCTCAAAATTCGTGAATCGCGACTGCCCATTACCTCTTATACCGACTTGCGTTCAAAGAGCGACCAATAACCTCAAACTGAGCGGGGGAATGATTCCCCCGCGCCCCCGCAGGACTTCGGCCACGCGCGGACGCGCGAGCGCCTGGCGGAGCCTCGAGATTAAGGCGGCAAGCCACCGCAGCGCAACTCTTGCACCGTATCGTTTCGCTAAGTGGTACGCGCCACCTGTGCGTTTCATTTTTACTGTCATTCCTGTAAATACTGGGCAAATGCAGGGGCTGATCGCACAACATACCGATTTAATTGGCAGTTTTGGATTAGATTCCTTGCGATAACTGGTGATAACAGGAGCAGGAAGCAGGAAGCAGTGAACAATTAAAAATAACTCCGCTTGGTTCTATCGCTACGCGAGGAATGGCGAATAGTGAAAAACACCTTTAGCGACATTTTGTCATCTACTCCTCGGTTTCGCCCTTTCTTCCAAAGCGCTGATACGCTGTTCCAGTTCGACCACCTCCAGCGACTTGCGGATGCCTTCGCCCAGATCGATTAAGGTTTTGATCTCTGATGGGGTAATCTCTCCCCGGCCGAGTTTTGCAATCACAGCCGCAAAGAGCTTTGGCATGT
>Ga0181539_1001028_pt1 | contig 32109 bp, 36 predicted proteins | sample PEATcosm2014_Bin_46_FD_119767 | JGI IMG/M metagenome (GOLD analysis project Ga0181539, IMG submission 119767) | Peatland microbial communities from MTU Mesocosm Facility, Houghton, MI, USA - PEATcosm2014_Bin23_60_metaG | ecosystem: Environmental > Terrestrial > Soil > Wetlands > Peat | place... | reverse complement strand
CTCCGTAGGCAAGGGTCGATAGCGAGGCGGTGGTAAGTGACAGGATCGGTTCGCTCCTGTCGGTGGCGGGGTCGATGCGGTAGAGGGATCCTCCTGAGGTTGCCCAGGCGGACCCGTCACCGGTGGTGACGCCATAGACGCCACCTGCCGGGCGGAACGTCGCCGTGAGGACGGGACGGAGTGCCGCCGCCACTCGCGGCGGCCTGCCTTTGCCTATCGAGCCGCCTGTCGACATGCAGGCTGTCAACAGCGCCGCAGCGCCGACGAGCGCCACCCCGTTGAGCCGCGAACTGCGCATCAGTTGGAGTTGTACTCCTCGCAGACGTCGTGGGGTACCGCGCCCATCGGGCCGAAGTCCTCTTCCTCCCTCCTCGCCGTCCGTTCGTCCGTGCGGTCCCGCCTTGGCGGGGCGCCGCCCAGCGAGGCACCGAACCAGGACCTTCTTGGAGGGAGTGGGGGTTCGCGTCGGCGGGCCGACGTCTCGGATCTGCGACTGGCAATGGGGTCCTGCGGTCGGAGCGATGGAGTCCCTCGACTGTGTTGTCACAGGCATGTCGTTGTCGAACACGCGTATTCGGGACTCGAGTGATGGGCTACCGCCGCTGTCGATGCATAACTGCCGGCTATCGATTGTTCCCTGTCGTTGGGCAGCCGAGCGAGAGGCTGGAGAGCGGGACGGTTGTGGCATCAGAGCCGCCGCCGTCGATGACGAAGACGCCTATGACAGTCCTGCCGTCGCTCTCGTAGACCGGGATGGAGATGTTCCGGTTCTTCGAGGCTGCGTCCCAAGCCAGGGCTTGGGCAGGTGAATGCACCACGTAGTTGCCTGACGCGCAGTTGATGTCGCTGGCCTTGACGTAGCCCTGGACCTTGCCTTGATCGATTGACACGGCGACAAGGTCGGGGGTGCCGTTCTGGTTCGTCACGCCATAGGTTTGACCGCTTGCGTTGGTGCCCCACGAGGTCGTGACCCGGTTCACGTACATGGCCTGAAGCGTCCACGACGCGTTCGCGCTGGTGTCGATGGTCACCGTGTGTTGGCCGGGTTGGAGCGGAACAACCTCCGTACTTTGTCCGGAACCAGCGGCGGTCGACAAGGGGGGAGAGCAGGTCATGCTCGACCCGTCCGGAAAGTCGAAGGTGCCCACCGATAAGCAGGTCAGAGTGAGCGAAACATTCGTCGCGGTGGCCGGCGCGGGTCCGATATCGATAGTCGCGGACCCCGTGCGGGTGACCACGATGATATTGCCGAGTTGGGTGTCCAACGGCGCGCCTGGTGGGGAAAAGACTCCTGCTGCCAGCGCGACCCCACCTCCGACGAAAACGGAACCGGCGCACACGCCGATACCCAGACGCCACCGCCAGCGACGGCGCAGGCGAGGGGTGCGCTCGACATTCGCGATCAGGGCCTCGCGCAGTGTCGAGGCGAAAACCGGGTCCATCTCCCGGGTGGTCATCGGAGCATCTCCTTCGTCACGTCGTCTTGCTCTCCGGCCTGCGAGGCTTCCAGTGCCGAGGCCATTCGAGCTCGGGCACGATGAAGTCGCGTGCGCGCTGCGCCCTCGGAGATGCCAAGAGCAGTTGCCGCTTGGGCGGGTGAGTAGTGTTCGAACGCGGTGAGCACGATGAGCGCGGCGTCCGATTTCGCGAGGGAGTTGAGCGCTTGTCTCAACTGCTCGGCGACGAAGACCTCCTCGATGTGCTCGATCGCCACATCTCCAGCACCACGGGCGTCGTTGGAGCGCGGCAGCGCGTCGATCAGCGCTCGATAGCGTCGCAGGCCGCGGGCATGATTACGCGCAAGGTTGGTCGTCGTGACCAGGAGCCACGGCAGCACGGTTCCGTCGACGACTCGTACCGACTTCCGTCGACGCCAGAGCTCGAGGAATGCGCCGGCCGTGACGTCCTCCGCGTCGTGCACACTTCCGGTCAACCGGAGCGCGTGACGATACACGCGGTCCCGGTGGCAATCGAAGACCGCGGCGAAACCGTCGCTATCGCCCCGAAGCGCAGCAGTCCAGGACGTGTGCTCCTCCGGAAACAACCTCACTGACCGTAATGTCCGCACCGGGTGCAGCGTTACACGAACTCACAGGGCGGGGTCGCCCGCCCGCTGTCGTGGTTCACGTGGCAGATGGCCCGACAGGCAGGTGATCCGAGACAACTGCCGTTCTCGTGTGATCCAGTCGAACTACTGGCAAGGCCAGAGACCACGCCGAACGGATCTGGAAGGCGGGTGAGCTCGCCAGGGTCACGCGGATCGCGCCGGCGAACTCGTTCCAGACGGGGAGGGACGTCATCGGAACAATCTCGACAGATGCCCCGGTGTACGGCGAATCGATCACGTGCCCGCCGCCCACGTAGATCGCGACGTGGTGGACGAGTCCTCTTCCACCAGGTCCGGCGAAGAAGAGCAAGTCACCCGGCTGGAGCTTGGCAAGTGGGACCGGGATGCCGGCGCGCTGCTGGTCGGCCGCGTCGCGGGGGCAGGTAGATGCCGTAGCGGGCATAGAGCGAGTACACCAAGCCAGAGCAGTCGTAGCCGAAGCCGCTCGTCCCACCCCAAAGATAGGGAAGCCCGAGGAACTGACGCGCCTGGTTGGCGACGGTCGTCCCCGACACGGCGCCGAGGTGCACTGGGCTGAGCGCATTGTCCGCGATCGCCCCCTTTTGTCCTCCTGGGAGTCCGAGGACGAGGTGGCCCGGCACTGTCCTGACGACGGGCAGGACGGTGTCGTAACTGACGAGGAAGCGGCGCCGGGCGACCATGCCCTTGGCCACGGAGTAGAGCCACGTGCGCGCCACGCTGATGATCACCTCCCGAGAGTTTGCCGGTGGTGCGACGGCGGACAGCTGAACATTCGGCACCCAGCCGATGATGCCGTCGGGGAAGCGCGAGCCACGTTGGTCAGGCACCTCGACCTTGCTCCATCGCCCCCGGCGCGCGAGGACTAGGACCTCTTGGCCTAACAGGACCTGGGTGTTGATGCGGCTGTCGAGGCCGAGCCGCTGGGTCACGCTCAGCCGAGTGAGCCAGTGCTCGATCCCTGCCGGGTTCCCGAGCGCCAGCGCGTCAACCGGTCGCGGGCTCGACGGAAGGTGCCATACCGTTGCCACCGACACCCGTACCCAGGCAGGAGTCGTCGTCTGCGCAAAGGCCACGGCGTGCACGACCGGCCCTTGCGTGACCAACACGGCCAGCGCGAGCCCAAGGAGGAGTTGTCGGATTGAACGAATGTCAAATGATGGCCATCTGGCCGCTCGCATTGTTCGCGCTAGCTTCCTCGCGACCCCGTCACTTGCTGCGCACGTTGGAGAGGTCTGGAGCTTCTTCCGGCCTGCCCTGGGAACGGCACTTTGGGGTTGGCCTCTTGAAGCCGACAGGCGAGTCAAGTCCGCCTTCACTCTTACCCCTCAAGGTGTTGGGTAATCGCCTTGCGCTGTCCGGGCGGCGGATAAACGGCCCTGGCGATGGTATTGGAGACCCAGGCGATTACCCATCCATAGAACACCAAGAGCACGTTTCGCATGTCGCGTTTGCCTTTCCGGGCAGCCACAACAGCTAACAGGACGGCCCAGGCAACAGCACATCCGAGGCTGTATGCCGTATAGGTCCTCAGCCTCATTTTCACGTGTCGGCCTTACTTTCATGACCTCTTGACGTGCTTCAAGTATGCCGTCTTTACCCACTCCTAGAACGACCGGGCACCACCTGTTCCAGACCGCCAGGACGGAGGCGTACGAAGCGTTCCACCTCTCGCCTTCCGAGGAACCGGTGGCCGCGCCAGACTCGGCAGGGTTGTTTTGGCGGCTGTCCTGAAAAGAGGGATAGTGAGGAATGCACCAACAGACACCACCAGCCGAGATAGTTGCGGGCTCAGTGACGCTCCGGCGCCTCCGGCCTGGCGACGGGCGACCCCTCGCGCAGGCCGCCAACGAGAGCCTCGACCATCTCCGACCCTGGATGTCGTTCGCCGCCGGACCGAAAGCGGCGATGGAGCGGTGGGTGCTGCTCTGCTCATCTCGCTTCGATGCCGGTAAGGGGTTCCAGTACGCCATTTTCGACCGTTCCAGCAAGATGGTGGGCAGTATCGGCATCGATGTCGGCGACGACCGAAGAGATTCACTTGACTCGGGCCGTACTAACGTATTAATACAGCGGTCGTGGAATCGAGACGACCGCTCATCAACTTCAGATTGGACCCTCGTACCGGCCTAGCGCCCTACCGTCAGCTGGTCGACCAGGTCCGCCAGGCCGTGAGCCTCGGCCTGCTGCGCCCCGGTGACCGCCTGCCCTCGGTACGAGAGGTCGTGACCCAGGTCACCATCAACCCGAACACGGTGCATCGCGCCTATCGAGACCTCGAGCACGAGGGCGTGGTCGAAGGCCGTGCAGGTCTCGGCACCTTCGTGGCGGCCTCCGCGACCTCCCGGGTCACTGCGGAAGACCGCGCCGTGCTGCTCGAGGAGCTCCGGGGGTGGGTCGGACGAGCACGCAGAGCCGGCCTCGACGGAGACGCCATCGCGGCGCTCGTTGCCGTTGCGGTGCTTCCCGAGGACATCGTCGCCCGATGAGCGAAATCGTCGCCGCGCTCGAGACGATCGGTCTCGGCAAGCGCTACGGCCGCAAGTGGGGGCTCCGGGACTGCTCGGTCCGCCTGCCCGCGGGACGAATTGCCGCGCTCGTCGGACCGAACGGCGCCGGAAAGTCGACCCTCTTGCGGATGGCGGCAGGGATCACAAGGCCTAGCGCCGGCGAGGTCACGGTGTTCGGTCGCTCGCCCCAACGCCAGACCGCGGAGGTACTTCGCGAGCTCGGGTACCTCGACCAGGAAAGACCGCTATATCGCGCCTTTCGCGTCGAGGAGATGCTGCGATTCGGGAAACGGCTCAATCCGAACTGGGACGCAGTGGCAGCCCACGGCTATCTCAGCGAGCTCGGAATCCCGGGCGACGCGAAGGTCGGCAAGCTCTCGATCGGACAGCAGGCCCAGGTCGCGATGGCAATGTGCCTCGCGAAACGACCGGCTCTGTTGCTGCTCGACGAGCCGCTCGCCGCGCTTGATCCCGTCGCGCGCGAAGGGCTCATGCACCTCCTGCTCGGCTCGGTCGCCGACGGCCACACGACGGTGCTGCTGTCATCCCATGCCATCGCCGACCTCGCGACGGTCTGCGACTACATCATCATCCTCTCCGCGTCGCGTGTGCTCGTCGCCGACGACCTCGATTACGTGCTCGCCAGCCACCGGCTGCTCGTCGGATCGAGCGAAGGCGCCCTCGAGGTACCGTCCGGGGTCGTTGTCGTGGCGAGGACTTCTAGCGAACGCCAGATCGAGCTGCTCGTCCGCGTCGAACAGCCCGTGACCGATCCGTCCTGGCAAGTTGTCGAGCCGACGCTCGAGGAGATCGTGCTCGCCTACCTGCGTGAACAGAGCGCTGTCACCGACGCCCGCGTTGGCGAGAGCGTCGAAGGACAGCAGCGATGATCGAACCTGCCTGGCATTTGCAGCGACTCGTGTTTCTCGTCGCGCTCGTGGTCGTCGTTGCCTTCGCGATCTGGCTCGCCGTCACGGGGTCACTACAAGCGGCTGCCTGGACGACCTACAACGTGACCCATCACTGCGTAGATGTGATCGCGACCAGAAACAACTGCTTCGCCCTCGGGCAGAACTACCAGAATCTGGACCGCTTGGCTCGGGTGAACCTCGGGTTAACCGTGGCGATGCCTGCGCTCCTCGGCCTCGTGTTCGGCGCACCGCTCGTCGCTCGGGAGATCGAGCAGGGGACGAACCGTCTCGCGTGGACTCAGTCCATCACGAGGACACGGTGGCTCGTCGTGAAGCTGGGCGTGGGTGCGCTTGCGTGCTGTGTCGTCGTGGGTGCAACGACACCCTTGCTCGAATGGTGGACCGGCGCCATACACCGGGGCGCTCGTATAGTGCCGTCGCTGTTCGATGTCTCCGGGTTCGTCGCCGTCTCCTATGTGCTCTTCGCTTTCATGCTCGGAGCAGCGCTGGGCGCGCTCATCCGCCGAACCGGATGGGCATTCGCGGTGGGAGTTCCCCTTTATGCGCTCGCCAGACTCGGAGTGCAGAACTTCGCTCGGCCAGCTCTCGTCTCACCCTCGACAGCTGCTGGCTTTCCCGCGAACGTGTGGGTTCTGCAGTCGGGATACGTGCCCCTTGGTCGTTCCAGCCCCGCTCCTGGGCAAACGTGGCTGAGCGGCTTCCAACTGGTCCAAAACTGCGAGCCAAAGATCAGCGCCATTAGCCAAACAGACGTGAATCGTTGCATCGCGCAGAACAAGCTCCACTACGTCGTCCAGTACCAGCCGACGAGCCACTTCTGGGCCTTGCAAGGCGTCGAGAGCGCGATCTTCATCGGGGCGGCCTTGGTGCTCCTCGGCATCACGGTGGTAGCCGTAAGGAGATGGCGAACCTAGCTCGATCGCTGCCGGGCAGCGACCGGAATGATCGGCGGCACCTGGTGCCGCTTTCTGCCAAGAGCTGTGCCGCTCGCTTTGATCGGGCGAGTCTCTCGGATCTGAGCACCCGGCCCGAGGTGGCGACGACGCCCAGGCAAGGCTTGCGCAAAATGTATTAATATGTTAGTAGTTATGGACATGACCACGCAGGGGGCGATGATCCACTTTCGGCTGGATCCCCGTTCCGGGGTCCCGGCCTATCGCCAGCTCGTCGACCAGGTCCGACAAGCCGTACGCCTGGGCCTGCTGCGACCCGGCGACCAGCTGCCGCCTGTGCGTGAGGTCGTGACCCAGATCGCGATCAACCCGAACACGGTGCATCGCGCCTACCGGGACCTGGAGGCCGAGGGGCTCGTCGAGGGACAACAGGGACGCGGGACCTTCGTCTTGGAGGTGCCTGTTCCAGCAACGACGCCCGAGCGCCAGGCCGAGCTGCAAAGAGAGCTCGTCGCCTGGCTCGACAAGGCCCGCACGGCGGGGATGGACGATGAAGGGATTCTCGCCCTTGTCGCGCTCTCTATGCGAACTAAGGCCATTCAGATGGAGGAGGTGGCGTCATGAGCACGCCCGTTGCCGCTGTGGAGACATTCGGCCTCGGGAAACGGTACCGGCGTACCTGGGGCCTACAGGACTGCTCGTTCCGCTTGCCCCTGGGCCGGGTCGCGGCTCTCGTCGGTCCGAACGGTGCCGGGAAGTCCACCTTGCTGCGGATGCTCGCCGGGATCAGTACCCCGAGCACCGGAGAGGTCAGCGTGCTCGGCCAATCGCCAAGGACGCAGAACGTCGAGCTGCTCGAACGCATCGCTTACCTCGATCAGGAACGGCCCTTGTACAGGGGCTTTCGTGTGTCTGAGATGCTGCGTTTCGGGCGAGAGCTGAACCCGCGCTGGGACGACGCGAGGGCAAGCCGTCACCTCGACGAGCTCGACATTTCGCCAGACTGCCGGATCGGCAAGCTTTCAGGCGGCCAACAGGCCCAGGTTGCCCTCACGATGTGCCTTGCCAAGCGACCCGAGCTGCTGCTATTGGACGAGCCGGTTGCCGCGCTCGACCCGTTGGCTCGCGAGGACCTGATGCACATCCTCCTCGAATCGGTCGTCGACGACGGCACCACGGTATTGCTGTCGTCCCACGCCGTCGCAGACCTCGTGACGATCTGTGACTACGTCATCATCCTCTCGGCGTCGCGCGTCCAGCTCGCCGACGAGCTCGACCACGTCCTTGCCGGCCATCAGCTGCTCGTCGGCCCGGCCGATTCGGACTTGACCGCGCTCGACGGGGCGACGGTCATCTCATCGGTCACCGCCGGTCGCCAGAGAACCGTCCTCGTCCGCGCCGAGGAGCCAATCATCGATCCGGCATGGGAGGTGGTCGAGCCCACGCTCGAGGAGATCGTTCTCGCCTACCTTCGCGATCGTTCACGATCCGCGCCAGGTCTGGCCGAACAACGTCCGGACAAAGGACACAGGCTTGTCGAGTCGGAGGCGAAGCCCCGATGACCTGGGTCGCCTGGCGAGTGCAACGCCCACAGCTCCTGGCCGCCATTGGTGCGGTGGTCATTCTCGCGATCTGGCTGTCGGCCACTGGCCTCACCATGGGCCATGACCAGACCTGGAAGTACTGGACCGACGGCGACGTCTATGTCCTCTATGCCCTTCCGGGCGTGCTCGGGTTGGTCCTCGGGGCGTCCCTCCTCGCCGGTGAGATGGATCACTGCACGCATCGGCTCGCCTGGACCCAGAGCGTCACCCGGACTCGTTGGCTGGCATTCAAGCTCCTAGTCGCCGGCATCGTCGCCGCCGGCATGGTCACCGCTCTCACTGTCCTCCTCGAGTGGTGGACAGGGGCGGTGTCCCTCGCCGCCAGCACGGACTCGGGCGGGTTCTCGGGTATTCGCATCCAGCCGAGTGGCTTCGACCTGACCGGCCTCGTCGTTGTCGGCTACACCGTGTTCGCTTTCATGCTGGGCTCAGCGCTCGGAGCGGTCATCCGCCATCCAGGATGGGCGTTCGCTTCTGGAGTTCCGGTCTTCGTGTTCTGTCGGGTCGTGGTGCAGGAGTGGCTCCGACCCCACCTCGTGGCGCCGACAACCTACGCGTCCCTCACAGGAGTTCTATCGAAGGCGGTCGAGAACGGTTGGGTCCTGAACTCTGGTTTAGTGCCGGCCGGGCGAACCAGCCCGGCCCCTGGGCAGACGTGGTGGACTGGCCTGTCGGCGCTCTATCGATCCTGCAGTAGTCAGGCCCAGACGAGTGTCGGACAGGCGCACTGCGCGGTCGTGGCTCACATTCACTACGTCTACCAGTACCAGCCGGAGAGCCACTACTGGGCGCTCCAGGGAGCAGAGATGGCCATCTTTCTCGGGATGGCATTACTGCTGCTCGGAGCGACAGTGATCGCGGTGCGCAGATGGACGGCGTGATGCGTCCGTACGCGAGCAAGCACCGTGGCGACACGGAGGCCCCCGCACCATGACATGGGTCGCCTGGCGGGTGCAGCGCCTGCAGTTTGTCACCGCCGCAGGAGTCGTGGTCGTTCTGGTGCTGTGGCTTGCCGCGAGCGGGCTGGACGGCCACTCCGGCTGGTCGCAGTACTGGAACAGCGCCGATGTCTATGTTCTCTACGCTCTCCCGGGCCTGCTCGGGTTGGCGATCGGCGCCTCGCTCATCGCCTTCGAGATCGACCGCGGCACGAATCGACTCGCCTGGACCCAGAGCATCACACGGACCCGCTGGCTCGGCCGCAAGCTGCTCGTCGGTGCCACGGTGAGCGCTGGTCTTGTCGCGGTGCTCATTCCACTGCTCGACTGGTGGATGGGTGCCATGCGCTCGGGCCCCGCCGCCGTGTCGAACATCGTGCCGAAGCTCTTCGGCATCACGGGCTTTGTCGCCGTGGGCTACGTGTTGTTCGCGTTCCTGCTCGGAGTCACCCTCGGAACCTTGATCCGACGCCCAGGTTGGGCATTTGCCGCGGGAGTCCCGATCTTTGCCGCCGTCCGGCTGCTGATCGGTGGCCTGCGACCGACGCTCGTGTCCCCGGCGTTCGCAGTCAGTCCAGCCCAACCGTTTAGCGGCCCCCAGCCAAACGGTTGGGTGCTCAACAGCGCCTACCTCCCGATAGGACGCACCACCCCGGCTCCGGGCCAGACGTGGGCCAGCTCGTGGGACCGAGTCGGTTCCTGCTTCGACCAGGCACAGTCACAGGCCGGAGTGGACCGATGCGCAGCAGTCGCTCACCTCCACTACGTCGTGGAGTACCAGCCCGAGAGTCACTTCTGGATGCTCCAGGGGGTGGAGGCAGCCATTTACGTCGGGCTGACGCTCATCCTGGCCGCGGTGACTGTGATCGCCATCCGCCGGTGGCGGGCCTGAGCCATCGATGTCGTCGGCATGATCACTTGGGAGTGCGTAACCCGGGCTTTCCGGCGGTAGAGCCGTCCTATGAACGACCTGTCTGATCGGTGCTCCCCAGCCGTCTGTTCGCCACCTTTCATGGCCACACAGATGAGCCGCTATGTGCTGGGAGTTGGCCTTTTCGTGTTCGGTAGACGCGGCGCGCGGATCGTGATCAAGGGTCCTGGCCGTACGAGGAGGTGGTGGGCTGAGGGGCGCCCGTCCTGGTCGTGAAAGGTGACCGGGATCCGGATGACGGTTTCGTAGCGTCCGGGAGGAACAACGGTGTCGGGACCGCAGGACCTTGTGCCTACGAGGACGTGGAGCCCGCGAGTTTCCCCTGCCCCAAGATCGACCACAATGCCGACGGGCGCGATCGGGCCGGCAAAGTCCCCGGCGAGGCAAGTGCCGTGCTCAGTGCGTATCCCGCCGAGCACGGGGCCGGTCGCGAACGCGATCCTTTCCCGCCCGTGATTGCTGAGTTTGGCCACCCCATGCAGGTTGTCGCCGGCGCTGACGGTGTCGTCGTCGAGCTCGACCGACACGATGAGGTCGGGAACGTCGATCGTGCTTTCCGGAACCGGTATAGGGATCCTCGGCCGGTCGCCCGCTGCATCGTGGTCAGACACGACCCCAGCTTGCCACCAACGTGCCGACCGGAGAGCGGGCACTTATGGGTCCGGATTTGGCGGCGAGGCGCGGCCGGGCTCGACGGCGGCTGCGCGGTCGCGCCCAGGCGAGCGGGACAACGAATCGGGATTGCTTGGAACCGAAGGAGGCTCTCGGGATACGTATGACTGTGAGCGAAAGGGCAACGATCGTGCCGGGGAGTGATCCACCTCGGTCCACTGGCTCGGACTTCGTCGCCTTCTACGAGCACGAGTTCACCCAGGCGGCCCGATTCGCCTGGTTGCTTGTCCGCACGTCGGCGGTGGCCGAAGACCTTGCACAGGAAGCCTTCGTGTCTCTGTACCGGGGATTTGAACAGATCGACAACCCCAGAGGGTTCGTGCATCGAGCCATCGTCAACCAAGCCCGAGCGTGGCAGCGCAACGAGCGCCGGCGCGCGCTCAAGGCGGTCCGCCTGAGCCGGGAGTACGGCGCGCTCACGCCGGCCGACGCCGATCTCTTCGACCTCGTCGGGACCCTGCCCTATCGCCAGCGCGTTGTGATCGTCGCCCGTTACTGGGGCGGCTGGTCGGAGGCGGAGATCGCCCATGTTCTCGGGTGCCGGCCTGGGACCGTTAAGTCCCTCGCTTCACGAGCGCTCACCCAACTGCGACAGGAGGTAGGACCATGACTAACCCCGCCGAAGATTTCGAAGCTCGGCTCACTCGGGTACTGAAAGCTGGCGTCGAGGAACTGCCAGTGGGCCGGATCGTGCCACCTTTCGCGACCCCTCATGGACTGGCCCCCCGTAGCAGGCCGAGGCGAAGGACCGTGCGCCGCAAATTGGCAATGGTCGGCATCGCTGTAGGCCTCGGCCTGACCGGCACCGCCGCAGCAGCCACCATCGTCCATCTGACCTCCGCTCCCGTCACCGAAACCGATCTGGCCCGCTGCTACGCAGTCGACAGCCTCGCTGGAGGCAATGACTTCCGTGGCACCTCCGTGGCCGCTGCCGGCCCCATTGGCTCGCACGCACAGGTCACCAACGCCCTCTCAGCCTGCACGCTCATCTGGCAAGACGGGCTCATGGCTCCCGGCGCGGGAGCGAAAATGACACCCAGCGAGCGGGCGCACCTCAACCCTGACCACCCCGTTCCGCACCTGGTTGTCTGTGTTCTCCCCAGTGGCGTGGCCGCGGTCTTCCCCGGAAACAAGGAGACTTGTCAGACCCTCGGCCTACCAGCAGCAGAGGGGTACTCATACGCTTCATCCCATTGATACTTGGGAGCGAGCAAATGGTTCAATCCGCAATGAAGCCTGTGGCGGCGGGTCCCGTCAACACCTGTGGACGACCATTCAGATGAGCCGTCAGGTCCTTCTGCGGTGATTGGCGAAGTGTCGCTCGCCGTGGTGAGAGTGAGGTGGGGGTTCGCGTCGGAGGACCGACGGCGCGGATCTGCGATTGGTCTTGAGCTGCGCTTCGGAGTGGGTACCAAATGCCGATTAACGCACGGGACACGCCGTCCTGCACACGTACGCTAGGGATCGTGAAGGCGTTCGCGTACCTCACGGCAGTCGTGCTGGCCGTGATTGCGATCGGCGTAGGAGCAAGCGCGCCGAGCTGGAATCAGAGGCCCTTCACGGGGCCGAGCCCGTCAGGTCGCCTCGTAAAGCTCTCCCAGTTCACGGACTCTGCTCTCCGTTTCGACTATCCGTCGAGTTGGAGGGCCGCTGTTCTTGCTGCGGACACCACCTTCAGTACCGGTCTCGTGTTCCTCTCGCACGAGGCGGATCCGAGATGCGCCGCAGTTTATGGAATCACCGTCTCAATTCCGCGGTGCGGCCTCGGACCTGATGGCGTGCTCGTCGAATGGAGCTTCGATGGCTTTCCCGGCTGGACCCTCGCCAGAGAGCCCGGGCAGCCCGTCTTGGTTGATGGGCGGCCCGGCAAGGAATCGTTCGTCCCAACGAGCCGGTATTGTGCCAGTGGCACCGAAGAGGGCGTCATCCTCGTCGTCGCTCGGACTTTCCCGGACAACTACTACGAGATGGACGCGTGCTTGCGCGGGCCGGAGCTAGGCCGAGAAGCCTCCGAGATCCAGGCGATGATCGCCTCCACGAAGGTCCTGCAGCCCTGAGGTGATCTCAGCGAGTTAGCAAGAGTCCGTTTGCCCGATGGAGTCTGGTGCACGGGATTCTTAGGCCGGAGATCTTGAGAAGAAGTGCAACGATCAGCCGCCCCGGGACAGAGTGATGGTGATGGACTCCGAGGCCAGGTTCCGCGCCATCTTCCATGTGGCGTACCCAGCGCTCGGCCGCTACGTCCATAATCGTGGGCTTTGGGGGGCTGATGCTGACGACCTCGTCGCCGAGACTCTTGAGATCGCCTGGAGGCGGCTCGATCAAGTGCCAGAGGACGATCCCTTGCCGTGGTTGTTTGCCGTCGCCCGCAATCTGTTGCGCAACAAACGACGGTCCGAGGGGAGGCGGGCGCTCCTTCTTGCCCGGCTTGCAGGCGAGAGGGCGGACGCTCACGCAGGTGAGTCGGCCACGTCCCAGGAAGCGGTTCTCTTAGGTGCGCTGGCAAGCCTTCGTCCAGACGATCAGGAGATTCTCAAGCTGGTCGCGTGGGACGGTCTCAGTCCGTCGCAGGCCGCCGTTGTTCTCGGTTGTAGCCCACTAGCTGCCCGCACGCGCCTCCACCGCGCCCGCAACCGGCTGGCGAAGCGCCTGGGATTCGAACGCGGGGTGCAACGTTCGTCGATGGCTCGACAGATATTGCAGAGCAAGGGCGATGTGTGTCCCGTTCCGGAGGTGACCGATGGATGAGTTCGTGCTTCGTGACGAGTTGTTGATTGCGCTGAGGAGCGCTCGCCCTGAAGCCGGTGCCGGGTGGTCCTCGTCGGACGGCCCAGCCGCAGTGGAGATGCTCGTGAGCTTGCTGGCTGTTGACCGGACCGTCGTCAACGGCGCAGCCGCTGGAATCGAGAGGCTGGCATCTTCTGACCGGAACGGGAAGCCCCTAGCCGGGCGTGTGGAATGGGGAAGCGCGAGGAGCCGGACAGTTGCCCTCGTGATCGGCGTGGCTGCTGTGGTCATGGTGGCCGCGGCCGTGTTGGCGATCGTTCCCGGACAATCGCCTGCACGACACCAGTCGACCGGCGTCGGCCAACACCCGGTCAAGGCCGCGACCTGGAGGCTGGCCGGCTACATCTCACAACCTTCGTGGACCGTGCAATCGAGTACCGGCCCTGGTTCCTCGAACCCTGACATCTTGGACCTCGTGTGCCCCACGGCGACCACCTGCTACGTGATCGACACGGTTTCAGCACCGAGTAGCTCAGGTCCGGATGCGTCGACCCAGACCGTGGTCGAGGTGAGCAACGACGGTGGTTCTACCTGGCAACAGTCTTTGGTGCCTACCAACGGGGAGAGCGTCGCGGCGATCAGCTGTTCATCTTCGAGCACCTGCATGGTTACCGGTAGTTCGAGCACCGGGATCGGGACTTCCATATTCACGACGGCCGACGGTGGGCGAACCTGGACCACCTCACCGTTAGCCGTGCCGCCGAGCCAAGGCTTCGCAACCTCACCGTTCTCGTGCTGGAACCAGAGCTCGTGTGTCGAGCTCGAAGAAGGGCCGGGGCCCGGTGGCTTGGGCATCGGATACGTGTCTTATTCGACGACCAACGGCGGACAGAGCTGGTCGAAGTCGAACGTCCCCGGAACTTTCAGGCCCTCCGCGCTCGACTGCTTGTCGAACGGATCGTGTCTGGCAGTGGGCTACGCACCCAGTGCGTATCAAGTAACGGACCCGGCGACTCAAATGATCAACGATTCGGCCGTGATCTACTCCGGTGACGGAGGCGCCACGTGGTCGGCAGGCGTCGTTCCAGCCGGTGGCGACGGGATCATCGGCGAGGGGATCATCGAGCTTTCCTGCTCGGATTCGCTTCACTGTGATGCGATCGAAAACACGACCAATACCCCTGATACTGGGCCGCCCGTAGGGGGCACCAGGGTCCTGATCACGGCGGACGGAGGGCGCACTTGGTCGGCGGCTCCCTCGATCAGTAGTTCTCCTGGCGATCACCTGGTTTGCGCGACGACTGAGGACTGTTGGCTCTGGGCACTCACGATCAGAGATACTGGAGCTGCGCCCAGTTCGCCGGAAGTCGTCTATGCAACGTCCGATGGCGGCCAGACGTGGTCCGCTGAGCAGCTCCCCTTGGTCGACGGCACCCCAGTCGGCCCTGTCTGGTCGATGTCCTGTCCATCGGTGAACGAGTGTATGGCCTTGGCAGGCGCGCCCTCGTCGTCCCCCCTCTTAGGCGGCCAACTGGTGGTGCTGGAGGAAGGCGCCGCTTCAGAGTCGGCGAGTGGTTCGTAGCGGAGAGGGATCCTCCCCCTACGGGCTGGATGCGGGAGGGTACGTGCCCTGCAACACGGCACCGTCAAGCTGCATTGTCTACTCGACCTCGTCATATAGCCCGAGCCAACGAGTCAGCACCCGCAAAATGCGGAGGTCTACGATCCTCGATAATTGCTGGGCCCGAAACAGGCACAGAACAACATAGGAATAATGACAATCAGTTCACGCCGACGCGCACGTAATCGGCAGAGCGCATTGCTCGTCAGCTCGACCTTGGATAGGTCGTCCGGGACGTCGGGTGTTTGTCAACCGACCGAGATTGACCCCACCGCCCCTCGTCCATCGAGCCCGCTGGTGCGGATCCCGTCGAGCTTGGCCGCGGCGTCGCGATCGGTCTCGGGGAAGAGGTGCCCGTAGTGTCGTAGGTGAACGCGACGCTCGCTCGTCGAGCGATCTCGGAAGGGTCCACTCCTGCAGCGGCCAAGAAGGCCACCCCGATGTGCTTGCGATCATGAAGTCGTAGCGGCGACAGCCCGGCTCTGCGAACGGCTCGATGCCAGAACGTCGTTCGCCAACCCGCTGCGTGGAGTGGTCCGCCGTTGCGGCTCGGGAAGACGTAGGTCGCACTGGCGAATCGTTCGAGGTGGTGTGCTGCCTGGACGCCCCTTGTTGTGACGAACGTCCATGCCTACATCCGGTATACAGAAGCCTCGCGCTCCTGTGGAATTCGATCAGTCAACAACTGGCAGATTTGGGCGGTAGGGCTTTGGCAGCGCGGGAATGCTCTCAACATCCCAGGTCCGCCCGCCATCACTCGTCGACACGAAGACGCTAGGCTGCACGGCTCCCAGGTTCGGACGGTAACCAATGGCAGAACACCGCTCAGCACTTGCACACGCGACCATCCCGCTTTCGGGAGCTGCACCGACGTGGCGGAATATAGGCGCGCCGAAAGCGATCCCGTCGGGAAGTGGAGCGGCTCCGGACCAACGGAGTCCAGCGTCCGTGCTCCGCCAGATCTCCTGCTGCCCTTCGGATGCAGGAAGAGCCCAACAAACGGAACCGGCAATGCATGTCACGCTGATCTGGTCCTCGCCCCAGGCCGTTGGCGCGCTCGCCACGGCGAAGGTCGCTCCACCGTTGGTTGTGGCCAATACTCGGGCGGGTGCGTGGCTATCTGCGGGAACGACGAGCACACAGTGCATCACGTCCGCACAGGCGAAGCTGCCGGCCGTAGACGTGGGAAGACTTAGGTCGGTGGCCCGGACCGTGAGCGGGCCAATTCGACTCCGTGTCCACGTTCGACCTGCATCGCGAGTCGAGAACAGCCATGTAACGGATGACGCGTACCCCCGCGACCTTTCCACGATCACGACCGCGACAAAGCACACCCGAGCAGAGGGGCAAGCCACTCCGTCGAGATAACTATTCAATTCGCCCTGGGCCCGCAGATCTCCCGGTGCGGGTAGCGAGGAGTAGGAAGTCGTGTTCACCCAAGAGGAGCCGCCGTCCAACGTCACCGCGAACCCTTGCGGGACCGCGAAAACGCACGCTTTTTCTGTCATGCAAGCTGCTTGCAGGCCGATGACGCTGTAGGCGTTCGGCGGTTCAGTTTGTTTGAAGGGGAGATCAACCGCTTGCCAGTGAAGGCCGCCGTCTGTAGAGCTTGCGAGTTCTGGCAGCTCCGCGGCGTTCGTGCTGAGCTTGTAGCAAGTACGCGAACCGGGGCAAACCAATCGGTTCTGAGCGAACGGCACCGTTAAGGACTGCGCCCTCGTGATCCGGAATGGTGCGACGTGCCACGGTCCGCTCGACGTCGAGTAGATCGCCCCATAGGAGGTGGTGGTGGGGATGTCCCAGGGCACCCCAAGGGCCAGGCAGTGTCCGGAGTTCGAGCAGGCGATGGAAACCGGGGTGGTCTGGCCTGTCGCGGCGAGTCGTACGGTCGTGAAACCGGTCCCGAGATCGCTTCCCCCCGGAGTCGTTGGACCGTACAAGATCACCGGTGCCCAAGCCAGGTTCGTCGCCGGCGCCCCGAACTGACCGCCGGCGACGAAAAAGGCGATCCAGGGCAGAGCCAAGAGCGACATTGCCACCACAGCTGCACGACTCATTGGCGTTGCGCCAACGCGCATGCGTCTCCACAGAAGGCCGGTGAGGACACAACCTGTCACGAATCCGATGACTAGGAGCGCCGTCGAAACATCACCGTCGTACCTGGACAGGGTGCCGACGATTGGAGGTACGTTGTCGACCCTCACGCTGAGTGCCAAGGCACACATGAAACCGATCACCGGTTGAGCGAAAAGAACACCGGCGTCGAGCGTTGACCAGCGTTCGCCGACGGCGGATCTCAGATCCTGGTCATCTGAATTAACCGCGTCTGACTCCGGCGTTCCCACCCTGCCCCAGGCCCTGGTCGCCGCCAGACCCAGCAAGCTCGCCAGTAGCCCGAGCAGCACCAGGTAGGCCGCCAGGTCCAAGAGATGATGCTGGTAACTGCCAATCCGGAACGCAAGGTTCTGTAATTCCGAGACTTGATAGGGAGGACTGGACCACAGCTCTATCGTCAGGTTGATTCCGGTCGCGGTCAGCGTGATCGTCGCGGCGCACTCCAAGGTCAAGGCGAATGCATAAACAGCGCCAGTCTTGTCGGACCGCGCAGCGGCAGCCCGGCGCCTGAGGCCTGCAACGACAAGTGAGGCGCACTCTCGCGCTGAGGGACCCCGTTCACCGGCATGAGACTCCTCAAGCACTGTGACCAGATCTTCGCCAAAGGCCATCCGATACCAAGACGGGTAGGCCCGTAGGCAACATCGGTAAGTTCGAGAGAGGGAGTTCGCGGACTCCTTCCCGCCCAAGGTCTTCATGCGATTGCCGGCGTCAGGTAGGGCAGACCTGGCGCGGGCGTGCGCCCACGGGCTGAACGCCCCGCGCCAACCCTTTGCCCTTCCGTACGAGCTCGCATTGCCTTCTGGACCGCCTTGGCTGCCTGGGCGAGCCTTTCAGCTTCTAGCTGCACGGCGCCCGATCCTTTGTCGGTGATCTCGAAGTACTGGCGCGCTCGACCCCGGACGATGTCACTCCCGGCCCGTCGGATGAGCCCCTCGTCGACGAGTCGGTCGATAGTGCCGTAAAGCGTTCCTGTTGTGAGCGAAACCTTGCCTCCGGTCATCTCCTTCACACGCTGAAGTACGGCGTAGCCGTGGGAAGGTCCATCGAGGAGCACTGCCAGCGTGTAGTAGGTCGCGTCTCTCATGAGGCCACTGTACTCGAAATACTACGAGTGACAAACTATTCTGATGTCGGACGTATCTATGGCTTCAGTAATGGGTTGTAGGGTCCAAAAACGTGATCCTGGGCTTGACCAGGCACGATCGATCGGGTGAGGATCCTGCCCCGTGGCGCTCTCGTTCCTGTACCGTCTGCTCCGTAGCCTGATCGAGTTCGCTCGGGTCCACCGGATGGACGCCATCGACAAGGACGCCGAGATCCTCGTTCTCCGTCAGCAGCTGGCTGTCCTTCGCCGTCAGATCGCCCGGCCCCGCTTGTCTTGGTCGGACCGAGCACTCATTGCTTGATTGGCAAGACTGGTGCCGCGCGAAAAGTGGGCGTCGTTCCTCGTCACACCCGAGACGATCCTCCGGTGGCACCGGGCCCTTGTCCGGCGACACTGGACCTATCCCCATCGAGTCGGGAGACCCTCGCTCCCTGACGAGACCGTCGAGCTGATCCTGCGGCTCGCCCGTGAGAACCCCGCGGGGGCTACCTCCGCATCGTCGGGGAACTTCGAAAGCTCGGCGTCAGTTGATTAGCGCTTCGGCGTCTGGGAGGTCTGTCGTTGTTTGTCGGGGTTCGAGGACAATCATGAGCGTTGGGGGCCAGGCAAGGTTGCGCCGGGCGTTGCCTCGACTGGCGAGACGGCGATGCTGCTCCCTGGGGCGGTCGGACCACTCTTACAGAGCGCGAGCGCGCCGATGGAGCGCGTAATAGGGATGGTCAACACACCGCCTACCCCAGTCCCGGTAAACCGTTGCGCACCGCGATAGATGACATCGGCTGGAAGTCGGACTTCGGTGCGCCTCGGCGCGCACTGACAAGGGTCAGATTGAGCCAGGGTGGCACCACTTGCGGATTCCCTCGCTGGTACTCGCTTGCGGGCAAGCCTCGCGCGGTCAGGCACCAGGTCACCGCCGAGATGTCGGTCCGCGCCGTATCCGTTCGCTTCGAGGTGAACCACGTCGTGGTCGTGAGGCAGTCGAGTTTGCCGAACTTGGCGTTGGGTTTCGTTGCGACGGTGAGACGCTGGTGTTCACCGTGCCCCATGGGATAGCTGCGCGTCACCGCTGTCTCGATGCCACCAGCTACGCCGTCGGGAACGTAGGGCAAGATGAACAGTAGGTCAGTGGGGGCCGTGCCCTTCCCACAGCTCCACTTCTTGGACCCGCCTTGCCGCCAACATGCCTCGTAGCGGTTCGCGTGCTCTATCCATTGCAGCTCGTGGGCACCTGCCTTCAGCAGATACGACCACTCGCCCAGCGTCCAGACTTTCGACACCACGTTGGGTCCTCGGTGGGCGACGACCACGATCCACTCTTGCGCGAACATAGCGAGGTTGCCGGAGAGCTTGTAGGTCGCCTCGAAGTTGCCGCTCATTCCTTTCTCGTCGAGGCGCAGAATCCCCGTAGGCGACAAGGGCGGTAGCGACGGAGTCGGCTTGGTTGTGGGCTTGCTTCCCGTCCCGCCGCTTGAGGCGCTTACAGCGAGTGTGATGCCCAATGCGATGGCAAATACGACAGTCGTGACAGTCAGCCACCGCTTTCGTTGGTGACTACGCGCCTCCTTGATAAGCGCTTCGGCGTCAGGAACGTCTGTCATAGCCTGCCGGGGTTCCTCGATGACCTTCACGACGCCTCCTACGACACCTGCTCGATTATCCGAACCAGCTCGTCAGGGCGGTAGCCGAACTTGCGGGCCAGCTTGACCAGTTCCCGCGCCTTGTCCACCACGAGGCTGCGCTGGGGGGCCGCACCAGTGACCGACACCCCACGGCCACGGGAGAACTCCAAGATGCCCTCATCGCGGAGCGTGTGCAGCGACCGGAAGACCGTGTTCGAGTTGACTCCCAGTACCGCGGCGAGGTCCCGAGCGGGAGGCAGCCGCTCGCCCGGTTTCGCCTCGCCGTCCGCGATGGCTCTGCGGATGGCAGCGGCAACCTGTTCGTGCAAGGGCACAGGGCTGTCGGGGTCGATTTCCACCTTCGGGTTGGTGCTACTCACACTGTGACTATACGCTCACGCAGTCCGGCGTCAAGTCGTCGTCCAAGATGCCGTTCCGCGACCCCCCGGCGACGACCGTCGGTGTCATGATGCCGATGATGCGCAAGCTCGGTGTGGTCGCGGCAGTGGCCATGACGATGATGCTCGCCGCGTTCACGGCCAGAGGGGAAGCTTCCGTCTGAGCTGCTAGTTGCAATACTCCATTCTCCGATATATCGTGATTGGAGAGCAACGTCGAAGGGCAGGTCCACAATGACGGTTGAAGGGATTCGTGGGTCGTCAGATCGCAGCGTCCTTGTTCTCACCAGCCTGGCCGGTGGTCCAAAGCATGGCTATGCCCTCATCAAGGACATCGAAGCCTTTGCAGGCGTGAAGCTCGGTCCGGGGACGTTGTACGGGTGCCTCGCCAAGCTGGAACAAGCTGGACTTGTTGAAGCTCTGCCCGCAGAGGACCGTCGCCATCCCTATCGCATCACGGCATCAGGTCTGCAAGCGGTGAGGGAAAGGCTCACCGAGTCCGCGCGCATCGCCGAACTCGGCTTGGGCAGAGTTGCAGGAGCCATGTCATGAACAGTTGGCCGTTTCGCTCACTGGTGGCGCTCTACCAAAAGGCTTGGCGGGACCGCTACAGCAAAGAGGTGGGGGACCTGTCGGCAGAACTCCTGGAAGCCGGAGAGACGACCCGACTGCGCCTCGCGCTGGAGCTGGTAGCTTCCGTGCTCGCTGAGCGGGTCCGCTCGTTGCGCAGGGGTCGTTCCATGGCAGTGCTGTCAGGCAGTGCGGCTCTCGTCGTTGTCGTGGTGGCCGCCTTCCTGGCGACGAACGGCTTCGGGCTTGGCGGACCGTCCAGTCCGAGAGTGACGCCAACCGGATGGGTCCCGGTCGCCTACCGCGCTGCACAGGTGTCGGTTCCGCCGTCAGCTGTATTCATCAGTACAGAGGCGGGTGGCATCGGTTCAATGATGCTTGTCGCCACACCAGAAACCTCCGGCGGCGTCTGCTTGGGGTCTGCTGGTACTAGAGGCACATATGTGTGCCTTCTCCCTCTGCGCCAGGTTCCTTCGGCCTACGCAAGTGAGAAGCCCGCCATCCTCGACGGCGTGACGGTCTACCTCGGCCCGAACGGCGACTACTACGTGCCGTCCCTGGGCGTGGCGATCATGGCCATTGGCCCCCTGGCGCGCCGCATCGTCGACACCTTGACCCGCAATCGGCTGCTGACGGCAGGCTGCATGCACGCGAACCCGCAAAGGGGCTTGTACCGCCCGAGTTCGAGGGCCTTTTTGATCACGGGAGTGGCCACGGTAGACGCCACGCCTCCCGTCTTGTCTCGCGTGATCGCGGTGGTCGCCTGTGGCAACTGAGGCGAACATCAGCCGGAGCAGTTGGACAAAACTGAATGGTTGACCCGCGAGCTGGCACGAACGCGGGTCGCGCGTCAGACATCACTTTTCTAAGCGTTCCCCCGATGCGAACGCTTCATGAGACGAGGGTGACCACGCCGTAGGAGTACGCATGGGAGACCCACCCGGCCTGCGCCTGTTCGCAGGGATGGCGGCACCGATGGTCATTGTGGTCGCCTGCGCGTCGAGGCTGGCACCTAGTCGACCCCGCCGTCAGCGAGCGTGCGCATCCCGACCTCTGCGGCCATCGGAACGTAGCTGTTGTCATCTCCACCAGGCGTCGTACGCGACCCCGCAGAGCTGACGGGCGGTGCGATGATACCCACGGTGCGCAAGCTCGTGATGGTCGCGGCAGTGGCCATGACGCTGATGCTCGCCGCCAGCCCGAGTGTGGCTTCATCCTCAACGCCGTCTACGTCACCAGCAGGTAGCTCCACTAGGACACAGGCGAGCACAGCCACGAACACCCGGCAGCCGCAAGATGTTGACGACGTTTACTTCCTCACCCCGAGTGTCGGATGGGCGAGTGAGGACAACCCCACCCCGCTGCTCATGACGACCGACGCGGGAGCGCACTGGCGCGATGTCTCGCCTCCGATGTTGAAACGGAAAGGTCTTGCTTTGTCGGACGGGCTGGCGGGAGCCGCGTTTCTCAGTCCCTCCGACTTCTTCGTCAGCCTGTACGAATCATCAGAACCTGAGGGATTCCGACCGGTGTTCTTGCTTCACACCACAGACAGTGGACGCAAGTGGACAGAGGTCGGCTCTTTCCCAGAAGGCGTTGGCACGGCGTGGGTGAGCTTCCAGAACGATCAGCAGGGCTGGGATGCCATCGGCAACGGCGCGGCTGGTGGAACCTTCACCGTGACCATCTACGAGACCACAAACGGGGGAGCGCACTGGGTTATGGTGTCGCGCAGCATGTCCCTTGGTGGGAAGCCTGGAACACCTGACAACTCAAGCGGTTGTGGCGACACCGGCCTCGTAGCCCAGGGGACCTTGCGTGCGCCCGTTCTCTGGCTCACCGGGTATTTCGCAAGTGGACCTTGCGTCATGGAGTCGACTGACGGGGGTAGGCGTTGGGGCCACGCTCGTCTTCCTGGCACTTCCGCTGCTTCGGGCGGTGAAGCGTGGCCTCCGGTCTTTTCGTCAGGCTCGAACGGCGCTCTTGCTGCCTGGTACGGAACAGAGCACGGTGCGGTCACGGCTATCTATTCGACGACGAACGGCGGCAAGACCTGGGTCGAACACCGGTCGCCCGCAGCCAATCCCGCGCTGTTAGCTCTCGTCTCGCCGTCCACCTGGTTCGCAGCTATCGACAGAACCCTCTACCGCACCACCGACGGCAGTACCAGTTGGTCCACCGTTCGCGGTTCGCTCAACGTCGGCGGTGTCCAGGCGTCGAACACACTCGATTTCGTCAACACCGTTGACGGCTGGGCCGTGGTCGAAGGTCGGGTCTGGCACACGACAGACGAGGGTCGCATGTGGGTGCATGAGGTTTTACCCACATGATGACGAGCGCGGTTCCCAAGCTCGGCGCTGTGGTGATGATGGCCTTCTCGATGCTGTTCGCCGCCAGCCCGAGTATGGCCTCGTCGACGGTCGCGATCCCGAGGACCGTCTCGGCCACTTCGCCCTGCGGGTCGGGTCCGGTCACCATCCCGGCAACGCACGTCCCATCGAGCGGGCTTGTCGAGGTCGATGTCGGAACGCACCAGCGATTCCATCCCATTCGGGTAATGCCTCTGGACAATCCGCAGGCCGCGATATTCGCGGGCGGTGACCTCTACGTCTCCTACTCGCCCTCGGGACCAGAGAGTGGCTTTCGGGTGGAGCGCATCGACCCGAAGACCGGTGTCCTCGCTCGGTCACAGTGGTTCCTCGGCTACAGCTCGCCTCCCGTTGCGGCGTTCGGTTCGATCTGGGTAGTGGCCGGGACGGGCTGTCCGTACCGGATCATCCGACTCAGCCAAGAGACGCTTGCCGTCACGATGAGGACGCCGATTCCCCCGACCTTCAGCCCTCCCTCTTTGGCAGCGGACGACGGAGCGCTCTGGTTCTTGGGCGCAAGCTCTGCTCGACTTGCGCGTCTGAACCCCCACACCGGGCGCTTCAGCACGGTTGTTCTGCCCGAGATGGCACCCGACTCGCAGGTCGTGGGGATCACGTCCGGCTCAAGTTCGGACTACCTCTACGTCTCGGTCATCAACCAGAACGCCGCTCATTCCCAAGTAATCGAGCGCTTCGACCCCACGACCGGTTCCTTCTTCATCGTCCCGACGCCACCGTTCGAACTCACCCGCGTGCTCGGCGTTGCCGGAGACATCCTCTGGGTCATTCAAGGCGGGGGCGTGATGACGTATTTCGCTCCGTTCTCCACCGCGTCCCTGGCTCCCCTTTCCTGCGCGAGGGCTGTCACCTGCGCAATGGCGGGCGTCAACGGCACCGTCGACGGGAACGTTGAGGATGGGATTTTCGCCTTCGAGCACATCGGTGGTCCAGAAGGTCGCCATGGGTCTTTGCTGCTTGACTGCATCGGGGGTCCCAGAGTGTCGACCGTGGCCCGGCTGCAACTACCAAGCGACTTTCCCATTCCGGGTGGCTCGTCACTTCCGTCCATCCTGCTTGCCCTCGGGGACGGCTACCTCGTCACGCTCGCCAGGGTGGGTACCGACGGCGGGTCCGGCATCGCCATCTTTCCGCTCGACCCCCGCTGTGCGCCATGAACGCAGCGCGCAATCTCGGCATGACCGCGGTGATAACCCTGACGCTGGTGTCGGCTGCCTGTACCAGTTCGACGCTGCCCCCGCCCAAGTCGTCTTCCTCGCCGCTGGGTTCCCCTGCAACGCTTGTCACCGCCACCATGACCGTGAGCACTGCAGACCTGTCCCGATTCGTGGCCCTGGCCCACAAGGGGCTGCGTGAACCGTTCGAAGCCACCTACCGATTCGTCCCTCCGCTGGACAGCCCGACAGCTCCGATTCCCAGCTTTGCGGTCTGGTCTGAGCCAATGGTGGGTTCGGACCCCGAGGGGAACTTCGTCTACGAGGCCCCGTTTGGTTCGGCGACGTTCCGGTTCATCAAGGACGGTCGTGGCAAGTACTACGAGTGCCTCCGCGCGGCATCTCGAAAACCTTGGAGATGTGTCGGCCCATTCGGTTCGCTGAGCGTCGGGGAAAGCATGTGGGTTGAGGGATACCGGATGCCCATGTTCGTCACTGAGAACCTCAGTACGAACCTCACTGGTCGCTTGTCCCACAGAACGATCCTCGGGCGTCGCCTCTGGTGCCTGAACGTCCAACCCAACGGCGTCCTCTGTCTCACGAAGACAGGGCAACTGGCCTTCGATGCCAAGTGGTTCGTCGGGTCCAGCCAGCTAGAGCTGGTCTCGCTGGCGCTGACTGAATCCAAGTCGGCCTTCCTTCTGCCAGCGAAGCCAACGCGATGGAGGCAGGCAGTTCTTCCAAACCTGTGCGGGAAGCTCCAGTGTCCGTCACCGGGCATGCTCTAGGTCCATGATGCGCAGAATCGGTGCGGTCGCGGCAGTGGCCATGACTCTGACGGTCGTCGCTGGGACAAGTTCGGCCAGCCCTCCGACGACGACAGCAGCCGCCAGCAACACGACGACCTGGTGGGTGGATTCGACCTGGATATCCCCCCTCGTAGGCTGGGTCCTCGGCGAGGGTAAAGCTGGTTGCTCGACTTGCGTGATCATCAAGTACACCGATGACGGTGGTCGCACCTGGACTATGGTCCCGACCCCGGCAGGTAGAACATTGCTATCGGGCGGGAGCACATATACCTGCCAGAACTCGGGCGGCTGCGTCACTCACCTTGTGTTCGTCAATCGCGAGGACGGCTACCTTTTCGGCCCGGACCTGTTCACGACCACCAATGGCGGGCGAACCTGGAATCGCCAGCGGGGAAAGCCGACCGCCGCTCTGGCGACAGTCGCGCCAGGGGTGGTCTGGCGACTCACCTACGATGAAGATGGCTGTCCGGGACCATGTGGTCTGACACTGCAACAACAGCGGACCGGGACAACGAGCTGGGTGACGGTGCGCGCACCCTTCGATGGCAGCGGGACCGGAATAGTTCCGCAGATTGTCAGTACAGACAGTGCTCGGGTCCTTATCGCCTTCTACGGGAACATTGCTGGCGGCGTGTCGAGCCATGCGACCTTCTTCGTCGCGCCGAATCTGGGGCGTAGCTGGAGCAAACGAGTCGACCCTTGCGGGTGGAACAGAACCAACGAGGTCGACGCTTATGACGCCAGCGCCATTCCGGAGGGCACAGTCGTCGTGGAGTGCTTGGCCAAGGGGATTTCGAACCAGGCGTTCGTCATGGTCTCGCACAACGGGGGAAAGACCTTTGGGCCGAGACGACCCATACCTCCACTGTTCGCGAACATGGTCGCTGTCGCCAGTGCGAACACCATCGTGGCAGCGACCGGAGAGGCAGGCGGGAGCGGTCCTTTCACCTACACCTTGGAGAGATCGACCAACGGCGGGCTGTCCTGGCGGACTGTTGTCCGTGACCCCGAGACGCTGACAAGCTCCACGCCTGGGGAGAGCTACCTGGGCTTCGTATCGCCAACTGTTGGCCACTGGATCGGGTTTGGGAACAAGCTCTGGACGACTACCGATGGTGGGGAGCATTGGACGGCTAGCAATGTCTGAGAGGACAAGGGTGCCCAGGTTGGGTGTCTTGGTGACGCTGACGCTTCTCACCTGTTCGCCTCAGTCGTATGCGGCCACGTCCGCCGGTACCGCGTACAAACGATTCGCCGCCCTGGCACGCCACGGTTTGAGCGTCCCCTTCGCTGCGTCCTATGTGCTTAGCTACGGCGACGGCGACGCACCGCTGCGATTCAACGTCTGGTCCGAGCCGGAGATACCGAACAAGACCCAGGGCGACTTCGTCTACCAGACGCGGCTACACCGCGGCACCTTCCGCTTCGTCCGCACGCACGGTACCGACTACGAGTGCGTGCAAGCGACGGTCAAGGCCAAGTGGAGGTGCGTCGGTCCCTACGTGCCCGACTCCAACGACCAAATCATGCAGGTCGAGTCCTACCGACTCCCGATGTTCGTCGGGGAACAGATCGTCAGCGACGGCTTCGCCCAGCCGCTCAGACTCTTCTACCGGGTTGTGCACGGACAACGATTGTGGTGCCTGAGCCTCGACGATGGGGCCGTTTGGTGCCTAGCTCGCAGCGGCCAGTTCGTCTACAGCCAAGACCCACCGGCGAACGGCCAGAGCAATCGAATGGAGGCGGTGTCCCTATCGCTGAAGTACTCAAGGCGAATATTCGTCCTGGCCGCAAAGCCGCAGACGCTGAAGGAAGGTGGACCTCCGGCCATCTGTGACGGCTCCGTCTACTGCCCGTCGCCGGGGCCAGAACCGTAGGACGCGATGCGAAGGATCGGCCTAGTCCTGACGTTGACCGTGACGCTGGCACTCTGCACCACCGCAACTGCCCGAGCGACAACCACTCGACCGGGAGTGCCTGCTGGCTTCCTGCCTCAGTCGGTGAGTGCCGTCTCGGCTATGAGATGGTGGGTACTCGGTAGCGTGCCCTGTCCGGGAACCAACTGCTGGGACAACTCGCTCGTTCGGACTGAAGACGGTGGCAGCAGCTTCGAGCAAATGCCTGTCCCGGTCGTCAAAGACGTGGTAGCTGCCTCGTGGGACTTCTCCCAAGTCACCTTCGTGGATGCGCAGCACGGCTTTTCCTACAGGCCAGCGCTGTACGCGACAGACGACGGCGGCATGTCCTGGCAGACCGTGAGCCTCGGCGGAGCGGTAACCAGCCTTGTCGTCGGCAGGCGTTTCGTTTTCGCCGCAGTGCAAGGTACTTGTCCCGGTACAGGCCACTGCCTGCCGTCAAGGCTCTATCGAGCGGCACGAGACACACAGAACTGGCAAGTAGTGGCGTCCGGGGTCGCCTCGGTCGGCAACACCATCGCCGCTTACGGTGACTCGGTCATCTACAACGTTGATGAACAGAGCGGACCGGTCTCCGATGTCGTCTACGTCTCGCATGACGACGGGACCAGTTTCACTCACACCCGCGGACGTGGTCCGGGCCTTTACTGCGACTTCTCCTTCGGCAGCAGTACCACGATCTACGCCTATTGCCGAAGCGGCATGTTCTTCTTTCTCAGTCGCTCCGACAACGCAGGCCGTAGCTTCGTCCCGACACCTGAGGGTCTCGACACCGTGCAACTGGACGGCTGTCCCGAGGGAAGCTTTGCCGCCTTGTCGTCAAAGGTCGTGATCGGCCTGTGCCAGGGCACAGGACCCGAATATCTCCTTCGAAGTACCAACGGCGGAGCCTTGTTTGCAAGGGTCATCGTCGGCAACAGGCAGTTTCTGGGCGAACCGGTGGGGGTCGGTCCAGCAGGTATGGCCTTTGCCACGGGTGGGGGATCGAATCTCTGGTGGTCGGTTGATGCCGGGACTCGCTGGAGACTCGTGACAATGGGAACGACCAGAGCGCCGGGTGTGCTGCGGTGCTCGGTATCTCAACTTCTCGTCGTCTTGTTCGGAGGTTCCGGAGCGGCGGGAACCGCGATCACCGGCATCGGGATCGATAACAAGTCCGCCACGCCCTGCTGGCTGAGCGGTCGTCCGAAGATCAGCTTCTTTACGACCGGCAAGTCGGGTAAGTACATGCGGCTGTCGGTGGAGCTGGGGTACGGAGGACCCCCAGAAGCTTTTCCCGCTAGTTCCCCTGTGGTCCTTCTGCACAAGGGAAAGTCGGTCAGCGACGTACTTGGTCGCACCTACCCCGCCTTTAGTGCAGGAATCGTGATCACGAGCAGGGACTTTCCAGCCGGTCATGAGACATGCCAAGTGGTGACCCTCCTACAAGTCACGCTACCGGGGCTGTCCGACGCCGTCTTCAAGGTGCCCCTTGAGCCAGACGGCATGAACGCTTGCGACTCGCCGCCGCCTGTGGATGTATCGCCTGTCGTGACCCGCTCAGTGGTGCTGGGCATGGTCGGCGTGGACGTTGCACCCGCCTCCTGAGATGATGAGGTCCTTTCGCCGCGTCCTTTCCGTCTTGGCCATGATGCTGACGCTCACCGCCTGCACCATCTCGACGACTTCAACTCCGCCGTTGCCGACTTCGCCCAAGGCCGTCGCCGCGCTGCTACAGAACGCGCAACGGATGTCCCTGACCACCATGACGGTGACCTATCAAGCCGTAGGCTGGCCGACTGCGCGCTCGCGGCGCTCCACGGTCTTTGTAGCCCAGCGGGAGAACGACCTGACGCCAGCGCAACCTTCGCAGTTTCCTGACCTCGCCTATCGTCACCCAGCGCAAGCAAGCTCGGCGACATCTGAGTACTTCGCTCCTCCAGCCAGGTATGACCACTGGACTCAGTGCCAGCGGCAAGACGACCGCAGCAGATGGACATGTCAGTTTGTGCCGCCCGAGGGCAACGGCCCTCAGTTGATGTTCAACGATGACGACTGGCCTTCACTGCTTGTCCAGGTGCTCGGCCTACCTCTCATCGGTCGCGCTGCTGACGACGGTTACAAGGTCATTGATGGCGAGCGCCTTCCCTGCCTGTTGTTCGGTCACACGGCAACGGCGTGCTTTTTCTCCGACGGCCTTATTGGCTACTACTCAGGCTCGGGTCCCGCCTGGCCCGTCACGGTGACGCTCACGTCGTACTCGCCCCACGTATCGGCTAACGCGTTCCTCCCGCCCGTCAAACCGTTGCCTTGGAACTATCAGGCATCGTCAGTCGGGCCAAACCCACCCAACCTGATGTGGCGCACTACGAACAGCGGACGCTCCTGGCAGCCGGTGAAAGCCCCGAGCGTCTAGATAAGAGGACGGCTATGGTTCGCAGACTTGGCGCTATCGCGACAGTGGTCATGGCGCTGATCTCTACCGCTTGTACCAGTTCGACCGCCGCAGCTTCAGGACGTAGTGGTTCGGCCATCCCGGCGACATACGTGCTCAATCTGGAGATGTTCAACGCCCGCTCAGGGGTTGCGGTTGTGTTCTCGCCCTTACCTCCGGTGTGCAAGCACAACTGCACAGCGGGCGTTCCTGCCCGATTCCGTGACTACCTGGCTGCTACGAGCGACGGCGGACAGACCTGGCGGACCATGGGCAAGCTTCCCGCCAACTTCCACCCCGGAGCGACTTACGCACTGCAACTGGCGTTCGGGAACTCGAACGAGGGCTACGTGCAGAGCACTGACCCGCCCGAAACTTTGTTCACTGACGATGCCGGGCGAACGTGGTCGTCACTGCATACCTCCGGCTGGCCGACGGCCCTCTCGCTCGCAGGCTCGTCCTTATGGCTCGTCTCGGAGTTCTGCCCAGCGCCACTGTTGCCGCCAGATGGGCTGTGCCCGAGCAGGCTCCTCACTTACCCGCTCGGACACCTGACACCTGAGAGCGAGACACCCATCCCGACAAAAGGTATTCGTGCCTCGCAAGGAATCTCCGCAAGCACCCGAGCCGCCACGCTGTTCGACCGTCTCGGACCCGCCTCTGCTGTCGCCGAGGAAGGTGGCGAAGGCTCGCCATCGAGCCTCCTTCTTACCGCTGACAGCGGCAAGCAATGGAAGGTCCTCGACGATCCTTGTGAAGGACTCGTGCCCACTGGCCTCGTGGCCAGTACAACTCACTGGTTCCTCTACTGCCAGCTTGACGGCGGGATGAACCAGGGTCGGACAGTCCTCTATACGACCGCTGACCAGGGAACCAACTGGACGCTTGTCGCCGAGGGCAGCCCGGAGGGACCCAACCGAGGAGCCTTAGAGCCCGAGATGGCCTTTGACCTCACTATCAGCGGCAACGGTCATGTGCTCTGGCTGCTGGGCGCAGTGGGCGGGATCGAGAGCAGTAGCGACGGAGGTAGCGACTGGACGACGGTCGCGGGTATTGCAACAGGCGGCTACGGCACCCGACTCGTCACGGCCGGATTGACCGATGCCTGGCTACCGCTTCCTGGCTACGGCCTGTACCGCACGACCAACGGGACAACCTGGATCAAGCTCACTTGACTGAGACACTTCGTGCCACGACGAGGAGAATGCGCAGGCTTGGCGCTATCGCGACAGTGGCCATGACGGTGGCACTGGCCGGTTGCACAACGAGCGCCGCTGGACCGACTGGCGTCGTGACCGGAGTCGCTTACGCCTGTCAGGGACTCGCACTCCCGCCTGGTGAGGTTCTCCATGTGAGGGTGAGCCTCTATTCAGGACCGAGCCTTGCCGCTTCGGAGACGGTCCGCTCAGGTGCCAAGTACCGTTTCTCAGTCTCTCCTGGGTCGTACCGCGTGACAGGCTGGTGGGGTACCAAGGGTGTGACGGTACGGGCTGGCCACAGGGTCACTGCCGACTTCTTCGACGCCTGTGACTAGAGGCTGGCGACGGTACGCGAACCCGTCCTCTCGCGACTTCATGGGACGATGACCACAGTGAGGTTGCGCGTCCTTGTGCCGGTGGTCCTGACACTGGCCCTCGCCGCGTGCACAAGTTCCCAGACCGTCGTCCTAACCACCACGACCACCACGACGGTGGCCACAACCAAGCCGCTCCCTGCCGTTGACGCGTCAGCCACACCAGGCGGATGGATGCCCGTGGCCTTCGGCGATGCGCAGATTTCGGTTCCCTCGACCTGGAGGGTTCTCTACAACTCCTCGGAGTGCCCAACTGGTTCGCCGCAGGGAGAGGTTCTCGTTAATCCACAACTTGCAATCTGTCGCAACGAGGGGGCTGGTAGCCAAGGCCCGAAGACGATGGTTTGGCTGAATCTGCTTACCAAACTAGGGAGCGGCTACAAGCATCGGACGGTCATCAGCGGGTTCTCGGTTTACGACGACCTCGGAACCTACTTCGTTCCATCGCTTCGCCTTCAGTTCGGCGCTAGCGGGCCGCTTGCGCAACGGGTCCTGCACACCCTGACCCGCTCGCCTCGTGTCATCGCTCTGGCTTCTGGCCCAGGACCTGCGGTCCAGTACGGCTGGCACACCTTGAGCTTCCACGGGCTTTCGTTCACAGCGCCCGCGTGGTGGCCGGTAACTCGGACCTTGCTCAACTACGGCGTCGAAATGCCCTGCGCCTCGTCGCCGGGTGTGGCCTTTGTCGATGGAGGAGTGGGCGGGGGAGAGGTAGTTCTGAGCACCGACATTGGCTTGGCCGCCTTCCCGTGCCCGTTCGAATCAGGGAACCAGGAACCCGTCTACCCAGGAGACGGAGTCGAAGTTGACGCCGGGTCCAATACGCTCAGCGAACTCGCCACGGAGGGCCTGCACCTGGCGTTCTCGAAGCATTGCCTTGACCTGCACGGTTTGACCGCATGTCCGGCAAGCTCACCCGCGTACTCCATCCTTGTCCTCAGGGTGACAGCGCCGGGGCATCGGCAGCCGGTCTTCGTCTCTATCGGGTTGACAGGGAACGGCATGACCGCCGAGGTTGACCCGCTGGTCGTGGAACTTCGTGACGGCCTCCTGATGGATCATACGGTCACGCTGTAGCAACGATGAGGTCGTTGATGGCGACAGGCTCGTCGCAGTGGGGACAGGTTCCGCCT
>Ga0181539_1001026_pt1 | contig 32149 bp, 27 predicted proteins | sample PEATcosm2014_Bin_46_FD_119767 | JGI IMG/M metagenome (GOLD analysis project Ga0181539, IMG submission 119767) | Peatland microbial communities from MTU Mesocosm Facility, Houghton, MI, USA - PEATcosm2014_Bin23_60_metaG | ecosystem: Environmental > Terrestrial > Soil > Wetlands > Peat | place... | reverse complement strand
TGCCGCTCTATCTCGCGTTCTTCCAGTTCGTGCACAACGCCAGAAAACGTGGAAAAGCGCTGCTGACGGCGCTCGTCGAAGCAATCGTCGCCCCATCACCCCGGAACCCGGGATGAGCCACCGCGCTTTGTCTTCGTCTCGGAAAGAGACGTTCATTCCCGGGCCATTCCGCGTCGGGACCGCGCGCGGAACGGACCGAACGCTTAAGCCTTCTCGCTAACCCCCGCGCTTTCGAACGTCGCCATGCCCTGGTGGCAGGCGAGGGCCGCCTTTATCAACCCAATCGCCAGAGCCGCGCCGGAGCCTTCGCCAAGGCGCATGTCGAGATCGAGCAGGGGCCGCTTGCCGAGCAGAGCCAAAACCTCGCGATGGGCGCCTTCCGCCGACACATGGCCGGCCATGCAATGGGCGATGGCGTCCTCGTCCATCGCGTGCAGCAGCGCCGCCGCCGAGCAGGCGACGTAGCCGTCGAGCACGACGGGCACATGGTTCCGGCGCGCCGCCAGAATCGCCCCCATCATGCCGGCGATCTCGCGCCCCCCTAATCTGCGCAAAATCTCCAGCGGATCGGAAAGATGGGGTCCGTGCAGCGCCAGCGCGGCGTCGATCGCCGCGTTCTTGCGCGCAAGCCCGGCGTCGTCGACGCCCGTGCCGCGCCCGGTCCAGCGCGCGGCCGGGCCGCCGTAAAGCGCGGCGTAAATCGCCGCCGCCGAAGTGGTGTTGCCAATGCCCATCTCGCCCGGCGCCAGAAGATCGACGCCGCCAAGAATCGCCTCCATGCCGTAGGCCAGCGTCGCGGCGGCGGCGGGCTCCTCCATCGCCGGTCCCTGCGTGAAGTCTTGCGTCGGGTGCTCCAACGCCAGTTCGAACACTTTCAGGCCGACGCCGAAGCTCTTGCAGATTTGATTGATCGCCGCGCCGCCAGCGGTGAAATTATCGAGCATTTGCTTGGTGACGCTGGGTGGAAAGGCGGAGACGCCGCGCGCCACGACGCCGTGATTGGCGGCGAACACCGTGACGGCGGGCATCTCGATGGCCGGCTCCGCCCTGCCCTGCCACGCGGCGAGCCATTGCACGATCTCCTCCAGCCGCCCAAGCGCGCCGGGCGGTTTGGTGAGCCGCGCGTCGCGCGCCCGCGCGGCCTCGACGCTTTTCGCGCAAGGCGGCGGCAAGTCGAGCAGCAACAGGCGGATTTCTTCGAAAGGCCGAATCTCTCTAGTCATGGGCTCGCGGTGTTGGACGGGGGCCGGCGGACTGCTCATACGAGATGGTCGCCGAGCAAGAACTCCATCGCCCGGTCGAGGCGGATATGCGGCAGCGGCAAGGGTTCGCTGTCGCGAGCGAGTTGCGCGACGGGCGGGCGGAATTTGAGGAAGCGGAAATCAGCGTCCTCCTCCGGCACGGCCAGCGCGTCGCCGCGAAACGCCCGCCTTGGATCGGCCGGCAATTCTCCGGGAAAGATCGCCCCTTCGGCCATCCCGTCGAAGGCGTCGAGGCCGATTCGCTCGCCGGCGATTGGCGTGCCGACGATGGCCTGCAGCGTCTCGCCGTCGTGCTTGACCACGGCCTCGCGGGTCGCGCGCACGGCGGCCAGCGCGATCACGTCGATCTTGGCGCCGACCCCTTCCGCGCGGGCGATGGCGCGGGAGGTCAAAAGGCGCAAAATGCCCTCCAGCCGGTCGTGGCTGGTGTGATGGAGATGATCGGCCTTGGTCGCCGCGAACAATATCTTGTCGATCTTCGGCCGGAAGATCGAACCCAGAAGGTTGGATCTGCCGGTGCGAAAGGCGGTGAGCACTTCGGTCAGCGCGGTTTCCATGTCGCGCACCGCCGCCGGTCCGGAGTTTAGCGCGGCGAGCGCGTCGACCAGCACGATCTGGCGGTCGAGCCGGGCGAAATGATCGCGAAAAAACGGCTTCACGATCTGCGCCTTATAAGCCTCGTAGCGCCGCTCCATTTCGAGAGCGAGACTGCGGGCGGGAAATTCCGCGCCTTCCTCGACGGCGAGCGGCGCGAAACTGAGCATCGGCGACCCCTCGAGATCGCCCGGCATCAGAAAACGGCCGGGCGGCAGGGTGGACAGCGCGAATCTATCCGTCTTGGCGTGCCGCAGATATTGAGTGAACAGCGACGCCAGACGCTGCGCGGTCGGCTCCTTGAACCGCGCCAGAGGATCGATCAGCGCATTGGCGCCGCGCCATTCGGCGGCGATCGGCGCGCGCGCCGCCGCGCTCGACGCCTCCAGGGTTTCCACCGACCATCGCGCATAGGATTTGTCGAGCAGCGGCAGATCCAGCAGCCATTCGCCGGGATAGTCCACGATGTCGATGTCGAGCCGCGCGGTTCCCGTGCGCGAGAACATCGACGTGGATTTGCGCTTATATTCCAGCGAGACGCGAAGTTCGGAGATGCGCCGCGTCGAATGCGGCCAACGGCGGTCGAGCCCAGTCAGCGCGGAAAGATGCTCCTCATAGGCGAATCGCGGCACGCCATAGTCGGGTTGCGGATCGAGATGCGCGTTCTCTAGCCGATCCTCGGCGACGACGCGGAACAGCGGCAGCGCGGTGCGCCGCCCCGCTCCCGCCGCCAGCGCGCGGGTGAGTTGCTGCACCAGCGCGGTGATGAATACGGTCTTGCCCGAGCGCGACAAGCCCGTCACGCCGAGCCGCAGGCGCCCGCCGGAGAGAAACTCCGCGAAGCTTTCGGCGGCGATGCGCGTTTCGAACAGAAGGTCGGATAATTGCGACACGTGTGCTTGGTCCAGCCTGAAGACGCGATTGGTGTAACCTCCCGCGCGTGGTTTGGGTAGAGCGCGGCGAGCGTCGAATGCGCGGAAGCGGCGACCAACGCGACGCCGCGCCCATAAAGAAAGCCCGGCCAGACGACCGGGCATTTTCGTTTGCCTGAAAACCGATCGGTATTTGGCGACGACCGGGGCCGGAGAGGCCCGGTTGAAGCGATGGTCCGGGCCGTTCGCGCCGGCGCGCCTATTCGCGCGCGAGAATTTTAGGCTTCCGCCTCGGCGAATCGATAGCCGGCGCCAAGCTCGGTCAGAATCAGCCGCGGATTCGCCGGATCGTCCTCGATTTTGCTGCGCAACTGGCCGATGAACACGCGCAGATATTGGGAGTCGTCGCGATGCGCCGGGCCCCAGACGGCGGTGAGCAGCTGCCGGTGGGTGAGCAGGCGCCCGTCGCCGCGCGCCAGAATCGCGAGCAATTCATATTCCTTGGGCGTCAGCTTCACCGTCGCGCCCTGCTTGGTCACGAGACGACGCGCGAGGTCGATCACCAGCCCGCCGCGCTCGACCCGCTCGATTTTTCCGGACTCGCGAGCGGCGTGGCGCAAGGCGGCGCGCAGCCGCGCCATGAGTTCGCCGATCGCGAACGGTTTTTCGACATAGTCGACGGCGCCGGCGTCGAGCGCCGAGATTTTCTCGGCCTCGCGATCGCGCGCGGAGAGCACGACGATCGGCGCCTTCGAAAAAGCGCCAGCTTGCGCGATGACCGACTTGCCGTCCATGTCCGGCAGACCGAGGTCGAGCAGCACGAGGTCGGGCGCGCGCGAGGCGATGGCGTGCAGCGCCCCCCGGCCCGTTTCCGCCGAGAGAACCTCGTAACCGCAAGCCGTCAGCGCCGGGCGCAGACAGCGCAGAATCTCCGGCTCGTCGTCGACGACAAGAATGCGCTCGCCGTTCATTTTTCCGCTCCCCGAGCTTCGGCCGCTGGAAACCGCAGGACTATGCGCGTGCCCCGCCGGCGTAACGCGGGACTTTGCGCCGTGATGGAGCCGCCCATCGCCTCCACGAGGCCGCGACAGATCGAGAGCCCGAGGCCCGTTCCCGCCTTGCGGCCGTCGGGACGTCCGCCCCGGTAGAATTTCTCGAAAATGCGTTCGAGGTCGCTCGCCTTCACGCCGGGGCCCTCGTCGGTGACCGTCACGACCACGTCCGCGCCTTCCTGGCGCGCATGGACCGCGACAGCCGCGCCGCCGCCGTATTTATTGGCGTTGTCGAGCAGATTGAACAGCACCTGCTGCAGCAGATTCGCATCGGCGCGGATAAAGGGCAAGTTCGGCGCGACGCTGATGGCGATATTCATATCGGCGAAGGTCTTGCGAGCGCGCTGCGCGGCGCCGCGAACGGCGTCGGCCACGTCCACCCAATCGCGGCGAACCTCCAGCGCCCCGGCCTCGATGCGCGACATATCGAGGAGATTCTTGACGAAGCGCGAGAGCCGGCCCGCCTCCTCCTCGATCGAGGCGAGCAAATCCTGCCGGTCCGGCGCCGACATTCTATCGCCGAGTTCGCGCAGACTGGTCACGGCGCCGGTGATCGAGGCCAGCGGCGTGCGCAGATCGTGCGACAGCGACGACAGCAGCGTCGTGCGCAGCTTCTCGTTCTCCTCGAGCGCCGCGGCGCGGATCGAATGCTCCATCAACTGCGCGCGGTCGATGGCGATGGCGGTCTGATCGAGAATGGACGACAGCGTGCGGTCGTCCTGGGGCGAAATCGGTTCGTCGCCCCGCTTCGGCTGAACGCCGCACACGCCGACGACGCCGCGCGGCGTGACCAGCGGGCGAAACTGAAATCGCACATTCGGCAAGGTTCCGGTGCGCCAGCCGGCGGGCTCGGCCTTTTCGAAGGCCCAGCGCGCTGCCCCCATTTCCGCGACTTCCAGCGCATCGACGGGCGGCCAGGCGGCGGCGAGGCGCAGTTCGCCATCGAGGGGCGCGAGCGTCACCACGCATCGCGCCTCTAGCGCCTTTTGCGCCTGCGCCGCCGCCGCCCAGGCCACGTCGTCGAGCGTGGCGGCGCCGGAAACTTTACGCGAAAATTCGAACAAGGCGCGCGCGGAGTCGATGCGTTGGGTCATGTGCAGCGAATGTTCGCGCACGCGGCCGGCCAGGAGGCCGGTGATGACGGCGACGACGAGAAACACCAGCAGCGCGAGAATCTCTTGCGGCTCAGAGATCGAAAAATCGTAGAACGGCTCGACGAAAAAATAATCGAAGGCGAAAAAGGAGAGCACGGCCGCCGCGATCGCCGACCACAAGCCAAAGCGCAAGGCGCAAAAGATGACCGCGACGAGAAAAATCATCGACAGATTTGGCAAATGCAGCCAATGGTCGAGCAACAAGCCCGCGCCGACGGCGGCCGCGACGGAAAGCGCCGCCGCGCCCAAGCCGCCCGCCACCGAGAGCGGCGAAGGCGGCGCTACTCCGCGCCTCTCCGGCGGCGGCGCGCTCTGGTCGGTCACGATATGCACGGCGATGTCGCGCGAACGCCGCACCAACTCCTGGGTCAAGGACCGGCCCAGCAGGCTCGCGACAAAGCCCGCGCGCGAGCGGCCCAAAACGATCTGCGTGAAATTCTCGCGGCGCGCGAAACGCAGTAGCTCTCCGGCAAGATCGCCGGCGGAGAGTCGCTCCGTCGCGGCGCCAAGACGCTCGGCCAGACGCAGCGCGTCGTCGACGCGCTTCACGCGCGCGACATCCGTCTCCTCCTGGCCGGGCCGTTCGACGAAAACCGCGGTCCACTCCGCGTTGAGGCCGGTCGCGAGGCGCGCGCCGGCGCGCACGACGCTATCGGAGGAAAAATCCGCGCCGACGCAGACCAGCAGTCGTTCGGAGGTCGCCCACGGGCCTTCGATCGCGTTCTGGCGGAGATAGTCGACCATTTGATCGTCGACGCGCTCGGCGGTGCGGCGCAAGGCGAGTTCGCGCAGCGCCGTGAGATTGCCGGGCGTGAAAAAATTTTGCGTCGCCAGCCTGGCCGTCTGGGGAATATAGACCTTTCCCTCGCGCAGGCGCTGGAGGAGCTCGTCCGGCGTGATGTCGACAAGAACGACATCGGCGGCCTCGGAGAGCACGCGGTCGGGCACGGTCTCGCGCACGCGCACGCCGGTGATGCGCGCGACCACATCGGCGAGGCTCTCGAGATGCTGGATGTTGAGCGCGGTCCAGACGTCGACGCCGGCTTCGAGCAACTCCTCGATATCCTGCCACCGCTTCGGGTGACGGCTGTCCGGCGCGTTGGTGTGGGCGAGTTCGTCGACGACGATCAGCTTGGGCTTGCGCGCCAGCGCCGCGTCTATGTCGAACTCCTCGATGACGCGGCCGTGATAATCGACCTTGCGGCGCGGCAGAATCTCCAAGTGCTCCGTGAGCGCTTGGGTCTCCTGGCGGCCATGGGTTTCGACGAGGCCGATGAGGACGTCGACGCCATCGGCCCGGGCCGCGCGGGCCCGCTCCAGCATCGCATAGGTCTTGCCGACGCCGGGCGCCGCGCCGAGGAATATGCGCAGCCTGCCGCGCGTCCCGGCTTCCGCCACCGCGAGCAGGGCGTCAGGATCGGGGCGACGATCGAAGTTTCGCTCCTGCGGCGGCAATGTCGAGCCTTGACTTTCGGGTTTACTCCAGCGCGTCCAGCGCGAGGTTCAACATTAGCACATTCACCCGAGGTTCGCCGAAAAGGCCCAGCGCGCGCGGCTCGATATGATCCTCGACAATCTCCCGCACCCGCCCTTCGTTCAGATTGCGCGCCTTGGCGACGACCGGAACCTGCGCCAGCGCGAATTGCGGCGAGATATGCGGATCGAGGCCCGAGCCCGATGTCGTCACGGCGTCGGCGGCGACCACATCGATACGCCCCGCGGCGAACTCCGCCTCTATTGACGCGTTGACGCGGTCGATCAGCTTTTTCGAGGTCGGCCCGAGATTGGAGCCCGAGGAGTTGGCGGCGTTATAGGGCGCGTCGACGGTCTTGCTCGCGTCGGCGGGGTCCGGCGCGCTCGTCGCCGAGGGACGCGCATGAAAATATTTGTCGCAGGTGAAATTCTGGCCGATCAGCGACGAGCCGACAATGACGCCGCCCCGATCGATCGCGCTTCCATTGGCTTTATTGTAAAAGGCGAGTTGCGCCACGCCGGTGATCGCCAGCGGATAGGCGAGGCCCGTCAGCAGCGTGAACAGCGCGATCATGACGATCGCCGGGCGGATTTGGCCGAGCATGATCTCTCTCCTTTATCAAAAATCTTGAGCAGGTTCCGGTCGAAAAAGCCTACCGACTTTTTCGGAGCCTGCTCTAAGCGAGATGCAACGCCTGAACGACGAGGTCGATGAGCTTGATGCCGATGAAGGGCGCGACAAGTCCGCCGAGCCCGTAAATCAAGAGATTGCGGCGCAGCAAGGCCTCGGCGCCCACCGGCCGATATTCGACTCCGCGCAGAGCCAGCGGAATCAGCGCGATGATGATCAGCGCATTGAAGATCACCGCCGACAGGATCGCCGATTGCGACGAGCCGAGCTTCATGATGTTGATCGCGCCGAGCTCCGGATAGGTCACGACGAACAGCGCCGGAATGATCGCGAAATATTTGGCGACGTCATTGGCGATCGAAAAGGTCGTCAGCGCGCCGCGGGTCATCAGCAATTGCTTGCCGATGGCGACGATCTCGATGAGCTTGGTCGGATCGGAATCGAGATCGACCATGTTGCCGGCCTCGCGCGCGGCCTGCGTTCCGGTCTGCATGGCGACACCGACATCGGCCTGCGCCAGCGCCGGCGCGTCGTTGGAACCGTCGCCGCACATGGCGATCAGCCGTCCGCCCTGCTGCTCCTTGCGGATATATTTCAGCTTATCCTCGGGAGTCGCCTGCGCGATGAAGTCGTCGACGCCGGCCTCGCCGGCGATGGCCGCCGCCGTGATCGGATTGTCGCCCGTCACCATGACCGTCTTGATCCCCATCGCGCGCAAGGCTTTGAACCGCTCCTTGATGCCGGGCTTGACGATGTCCTTGAGATGCACGACGCCAAGCAGCCGGCCGTTCTCACAGACCGCGAGCGGCGTGCCGCCCGAGCGGGAAATCACGTCGACCGCCCTGCGGAATTCGTCCGGCGCGTGTTCCTCCTTCAGGCCCGCTTGCGCGAGAATGGCGTCCACGGCGCCCTTGCGCAGGCCGCGCCCGGCGACATCGATCCCCGATATCCGCGTTTGCGCCGAGAAGGGGACCACATTCATGTCGGCGCTCAACGGAGGAGCGACCACGCCATAGCGACTCGAGGCGAGCGCGACGATGGAGCGCCCCTCCGGCGTCTCGTCGGCGAGCGAGGCCAGCAGCACGGCTTCGGCGAGTTCGGCTTCGCCGACCGAGCCGATGGGAACAAATTCATCGGCCATGCGATTGCCGAAAGTGATCGTGCCGGTCTTGTCGAGCAGCAACGTGTCCACGTCGCCGGCGGCTTCCACCGCGCGGCCGGAGGTCGCGATCACGTTGAAGCGGATCAGGCGATCCATGCCGGCGATGCCGATCGCCGACAGCAACCCGCCAATGGTCGTCGGAATGAGACAGACGAGCAGCGCGATCAGCACGCTGACCGACAGCGTGGTTCCCGAATAGACCGCGATCGGCCACAGCGTCACGCAGACGATCAGAAAGATGATCGTTAGGCCCGACAACAGGATCGACAGCGCCAGCTCGTTGGGCGTCTTCTGGCGCTGCGCGCCTTCGACGAGCGCGATCATGCGGTCGATGAAGGTCGAGCCCGGCGCCGCGGTGACGCGCACCTTGATCCAGTCCGACAACACGGTCGTCCCGCCGGTGACGGCGGAGCGGTCGCCGCCGGCCTCGCGGATGACCGGCGCGGATTCGCCTGTTATCGCCGATTCATTGACGGAGGCGACGCCTTCGATCACCTCGCCGTCGCCGGGAACGATGTCGCCGGCTTCGACGAGCACGATGTCGCCGATTTTGAGATCGAGCGCCGAGACGCTCTCGACCGCTTCTTTCTGGCCGCTCTTGCCGGCGGGGTCGATCAGCCGCTTGGCGTGAGTCTCACTTCGAGTGCGACGCAGCGCGTCGGCCTGCGCCTTGCCGCGTCCCTCGGCCACCGCTTCCGCGAAATTGGCGAAGAGCACCGTGAACCACAACCAGGCCGCGATCTGGCCGGTGAACGACGCGGCGCCCGTGTGGGCTATCGCATCGCGCGCGAAAAACACGGTCACGACGGCCGAGACGACCTCGGTGACGAAGATCACCGGATTCTTGGCGAGGCGGCGCGGATCGAGTTTTTTCACGGCGTCGAAAGAGGCGCGCCTCAGGATGCTTCCGTCGAACAGGCCGGGAGCCGCGACTTTGGTGGACATGGAGTTCTCTCCTAAAACGTCTTGCCGGCCAGCATCAGGAAATGCTCGACGATCGGCCCGAGCGCCAGCGCCGGGAAATATTGCAGCAAATAGAGAATGACGATCACGCCGAGCAGCAGGCCGATGAACAGCGGCCCATGCGTCGGGAAGGTGCCGGCGGAGGGCGGCGCCTTCTTCTTGCCGGCGAAGGAGCCCGCGAGCGCCAGCACCGGCAGCACATAGGCGAAGCGCCCGAGGAACATCGCGAGGCCGAGCGTCGTGTTGAACCAGAGCGTATTCCCGCTCAGACCCGCGAATGCCGAGCCGTTATTGGCCGTCGTCGAGGCGAAGGCGTAGAGAATTTCCGACAGGCCGTGCGGTCCGGAATTGCCGAGGCTGTCGAGCGCGGTTTTGAGCAATGCCGAAGCCGCCGAGAAGCCGAGCACGGTGAGCGGATAGATCAGCACCGCGAGCATGGCGAGCTTCATCTCGCGCGCCTCGATCTTCTTGCCGAGATATTCCGGCGTGCGCCCGACCATCAAGCCGGCGACGAAGACCGCGATGACCACGATGACGAGAAAGCCGTAGAGACCCGCGCCGACGCCGCCGGGCGAAATGCAGCCGAGCAGCATGTTGAACAACGGGACGAGGCCGCCGAGCGGCGTCATCGAGTCGTGCATCGCATTGACGGCGCCCGTGCTGGTGCCGGTCGTCGCGGCCGCGAAAAAGGCGCTCATCGCGACGCCAAAGCGCGTTTCCTTGCCCTCCATATTGCCGGCGGAAGGATCGACGCCAAGCTCTGTCAGCAAGGGATTGCCCGCGGCCTCCGCCCGATAGGCGACGAGGACGCCGACGCCGAGCACGATCGACATGGCGACGGCGATGGCGCGCCCTGCCGCTCGTCGCCGACCGCCCGGCCGAACGCGAATGCCATCGCGAAGGGAATGACCAGAATCGCCCAAATCTCCAGCATGTTGGAGAAGGCGTTGGGATTTTCGAACGGATGCGCCGAATTGGCGTTGAAGAAGCCGCCGCCGTTGGTGCCAAGTTCCTTGATGGCTTCCTGGCTCGCGACCGGGCCAATGGATATGACTTGCTTGGCCCCTTCAAGGGTCGTCGCCTCGAGGGCGCCGGTCAATGTCTGCGGCGCGCCGAGCGCGACCAGCGCGATGGCGACGACGACCGCCAGCGGCAGCAGGATATAAAGCGTCGCCCGCGTCATATCGACCCAGAAATTGCCCACGGTCGGCGAAGTCGCGCGCGAAAAGCCGCGCGTCAGCGCGAAGGCCATGGCGAGGCCGGTCGCGGCGGAGAGGAAGTTATGGACGGTCAGCCCCAGCATTTGCGTGAGATGACTCATCGTCGTCTCGCCGCTGTAGTTCTGCCAATTGGTGTTGGTGATGAAGCTGAGCGAGGTGTTAAAGGCGAGGTCGGGCGCCACGCCGTCGAAGCCCCGCGGATTCAGCGGCAGCACATTTTGCAGCCGCTGCAAGACATAGAGCGAGAGGAAGCCGACGAGGCTGAAGGCCAGCATCGACATGGTGTAAACGAACCAGCTCTGCTCGCGCGCCGGCTCCACGCCGGAAAGCCGGTAGAACAGGCGCTCCACCGGCGCCGCGGCGCGCGACAGGGCGACGCGCTCGCCCTCCATGACGCGAAGAATATAGCCGCCGAGCGGAACGGCGGCCGCGAAAGCCAGCAGCAGCGTGATCGCGATCTGCAAAACGCCTGTCAAGGACATTCGAATGCTCCAATCCTAATGCGAAGCGTCCCGCTCAGAAATCCTCGGGATGAAGCAGCGTGTAAAGAAGGTAGACGCCAAGCAGCGCGGCGACGATCAATCCGACGAGTGGTTCGAGCATGGCGCGTCTCCGGTCAAAGACTGGCGCAAAGGCGCGCGTAAGCGGCGATCACGACGAAAAGAACGACGCCAAGACCCACGAAGACGAAATCGGACATAGCCGCCTGCTCCTCTTTTTCCTGGAAGGCAACATGGGCTTAACCGCGTCAGGGATCAATGCGCAAATCCGGCACCGCGCATAAGGAATGTATAAGGACCGCGACGCCGTTGTGACGGCGAGAGGATCGAAAATCCCTAGCGAGGCGTCAAGCGCGCATCGCCTTGGGGGCGACATTGTGCAACTGATGATCGGCGCTGTCGAAGAAGCGCCGCAGATTGCGCGCGGCCTGTCGGATGCGCTGCTCGTTCTCGACCAGCGCGAGGCGCAGGAAGCCTTCGCCATATTCGCCAAAGCCGACGCCCGGCGCCACCGCGAGATCGGCCTTTTCGATCAGCAGGCTCGAAAATTCGAGGCTGCTCAGGCTCGCGAAACGCTCCGGCACGGGCGCCCAGGCGAACATCGAGGCCGTCGGCGAGGGAATGGGCCAACCCGCCTGGGCGAAACTTTCGACCATCACGTCGCGGCGCTTTTTGTAGATCGCGCGCATCTCCTTGATGCAGTCGTCGGGACCGTTCAGCGCGGTCGCCGCCGCGACCTGAATCGGCGTGAAGGCGCCGTAATCGAGATAGCTCTTGACCCGCGCCAGCGCCGCGCAAAGACGCTCGTTGCCGACGGCGAAGCCCATGCGCCAGCCGGCCATCGAATAGGTTTTCGACATGGAGGTGAACTCCACCGTCACGTCGATCGCGCCCGGCACCTGCAAAACCGACGGCGGCGGCTCATCATCGAAATAAACCTCGGCGTAGGCGAGATCCGAGAGCACGAATATCTCGTGCCGCTTGGCGAAGGCCACGAGATCCTTGTAAAAATCGAGCGAGGCGACCGTCGCGGTCGGATTGGAGGGATAACAGACCACGACGCCGATCGGCTTCGGGATCGAGTGCCTCACCGCGCGCTCCAGCGCCTCGAAGAATTCCGGCGTCGGATCGGCCGGCACGGAGCGAATGACCCCGCCCGCCATCAGAAAGCCGAAAGCGTGGATCGGATAAGAGGGATTGGGCACCAGCATCACGTCGCCCGGCGCGGTGATCGCCTGCGCCATATTGGCGAAGCCTTCCTTCGAGCCCAGCGTCGCGACGACCTGAGTGTCCGGGTTGAGCGAGACGCCGAAGCGGCGCTGGTAATAATTGGCCTGGGCGCGGCGCAGCCCGGCGATGCCCTTGGAGGCGGAATAGCGGTCGGTGCGCGGGCGCCCAGCCGTTTCGACCAGCTTGTCGATCACATGCTTGGGCGCCGGCAGATCGGGATTGCCCATGCCGAGGTCGATGATGTCGGCGCCGCCGGCGCGCGCCTTGGCCTTTAAGCGGTTGACCTGCTCGAAGACATAAGGGGGCAGGCGCTTGATGCGATAAAAATCCGACATTTCGGGGTTCCGCTGGTGTTTCGGGGCGTTTCGGTTCGGCTGTTAACACTTCGGCCGAGGCGCGGCGGCCTTCAATTGGCTTGGTCTCGCGGCGGCTTGGCCGCGGCCGCGCGCCGGGGCGCTGGACGAGGCGCCGGGCGAGGCGCTGGATCGGGCACGGCCACCCGCGCGCCCGCCTTCCGGTTTCGTTCGAGCGCGCCCTCCAGATCCGCGCCCAGCGCGTCCAGTTGCGCCGGGGTCTTCTTGCCGCTTGGCGTTTCGGTCGGCTTCATCGGCCGGTAGTCGAGCGAGTCCGGGGCCGGGCGCGAGCGCACGACGAAATCCGCCTGGGGCGGCGGCTCCTGCCGCAGATGGAGCGCGTCCAGAACGTCGCCGATCACCGCGCCGCCGGACACCGCCTCTCGCGCGGCCTCTTGCGCGGCGGCCCCGCCGCAAAGGCACGGCAGAAGGAGAGCGGCGGCGATCGCGACCAGGGCGCGACCGCGCCTTCGCCCGCCGCCCGCTGTGTCACATTGCCGCGCCTTCGCGCCGGCGAATGGGAGCGCTTCGGGATTCGCGCGCTGACGCCTTCGCATCCGCACAATCGATTGGTTCGTGACGGCGTGCGTCGCTAAAGACATAATGATAGTCTATCAGACTCCGGCGCGCGTCGCTACTGGCCGCGCCTTGACGTAAGACGACGAAGAACAGGACCGAACATGACCGCCGATCGCGACACGGAAACGGCGCCTGAGCGGGCCAATGAGTTGGCCGCCAAATCCGCGGCTGGCGCCTCCCGAGGCAAAATGAACAGCAAACGCAACGCCAACAACAAAAGCGACAAGAACCAAAAGCGCGCGCCGCAGGCGCCGCTCGCGCCGATCCCGGTCGCGAAAAAAGCCGCCGGACCCGCGCCGGTCCGAGTGGTGCCCGCGCCTCCGCTCCCGGCGAAGATGGAGCCCTCCATCGCGCCGACCAAGGAGCTGATCGTTCAGGAGGCGGTTGGGAGGTCCGAGCGTGGGGGCTTCCGGGGCGGGGCCAAAACTGCCGAGCCCGTCTTTTCGGGAGAATTCGACACCGCCGCCGAGAATATGGCCAAGCTGGTCGATCAGGGGCGCCGCGTGATGGCGGCGGCCATGAGCGCCCCCGACCTCGCCGAGACCCGCAGCGAACTCGCGGTGAATGTCGCCGACGCCACCAAAACGCTGGGGGTCGTCGCCGAATATTGGATGACGCAGCCCGAACGCGCCGCGATGGCGCAGGCCGATCTGATCAGCGGCCTCACCAATATATGGAGCCAGACGCTGCACCGCTTTTCCGGCGAGGAGGCGCCGCCGATCGTGCCGCCGGACCCCTCCGACAAGCGTTTCTCCTCGCCCGATTGGAGCAATAATCCGTTTTTCGATTGTCTGCGGCAGACCTACACGCTGGCCACGCGCTGGGCGAACGATATGGTCGAACACACCGAGGGCCTCGACCCACAGACGAAAGCAAAGGCGGCGTTCTATACGCGCCTGATCTCCAGCGCGATGTCGCCGTCCAATTTCGTGGCGACCAATCCCGAGTTGCTGCGCGCGACGCTGGAGGCGCGCGGCGGCAATCTGGTGCGCGGCATGGAAATGCTGGCCGAGGATCTCCAGGCGGGCGGCGGCACGCTGAAAATCCGCCAGTCCGACGACAGCAAATTCCAGCTTGGCGTCGACATGGCGACGACGCCCGGCAAGGTGATCCTGCGCAACGAATTGATGGAGCTGATCCAATATGCGCCGACGACGAGCGAGGTTTACGCGCGCCCGCTGTTGATCGTCCCGCCATGGATCAACAAATTCTATGTGCTCGATCTCAACCGCGAAAAAAGCTTCGTGCGCTGGGCGGTCGCTCAAGGATTGACGGTGTTCATCATCTCCTGGGTCAACCCCGACGAGAGCAAGGCGAATCTTGGTTTCGAAGCCTATATGCACGAGGGCCTGCTCGCGGCGCTCGACGCGATCGAACGCGCGACCGGCGAGAAGCGAGTCGCGGCGGCCGGCTATTGCGTCGGCGGCACGCTGCTCGCCGCGACGCTGGCCTATATGGCCGCGAAGGGCGACAAGCGCGTCGACAGCGTGACTTTCTTCGCGACGCAGGTCGACTTCTCCGAGGCCGGCGACATGCAGATTTTCGTCGACGAGGCGAAGCTCGCGGCGCTCGAGGACGCCATGGCCAAGACCGGCTATCTCGACGGGGTCAAGATGGCCAACACCTTCAACCTGTTGCGCCCCAACGAGCTGGTCTGGAACTATATCGTCAACAATTACGTGAAGGGCGTCGATCCGGCGGCGTTCGATCTTTTGGCCTGGAACGCGGACAGCACCCGCATCCCGCGCGCCAACCACTCGTTCTACCTGCGCAACTGCTATCTCGAGAACAATCTGACGCGCGGCGAGATGGTGATCGACGGCGTGAAGCTCGATCTGAAAAAGGTGACGGTTCCGATCTACGAAATCGCGGCCAAGGAAGACCATATCGCGCCGGCGCGCTCGGTGTTCATCGGCGCGAAATATTTCGGCGGCCCGGTCAAATATGTGCTCGGCGGCGCCGGCCATATCGCCGGCATCATCAATCCGCCGGAGAAGGACAAATACCAATATTGGATGGGCGGCCCGCCAGTCGGCTCCTACGACGATTGGGTGAAATCGGCGACGGAGATCAAGGGCTCCTGGTGGCCGGATTGGATCGCCTGGCTGACCCAGCAGGCGCCGAAAAAAGTTCCGGCGCGGGAACCCGGCGGCGGCAAGCTCAAGCCAGTTGGCGACGCGCCCGGGGAGTATGTTCGAGTGAAGGCCTGACGCTCTCCTCTAGAGTGCTTTTTAGCAAAAGTGGACGCCGGTCTCGCCTTCCGAAAGCGCGACAAAATAAGGGAATCTAGAGTCTTTCCGGCTAAACCGGAAAGACTCTAGTCGAGGAGGAGAGCGCCGTTTTCATTCGGCCGGCGGCGCCTCGACGACGGGTTCGGAGGCGGCCGAGGCGGGAGCGGCCGGCGGCGCGGCGCCGAGCTTTCGCGCCGCCCGCCACTTTCCGACCATGACCCACCAGGGGTCGCCGACATGCAGATGATAACGCAGCGGCGTCTTGATGATCGCCAGCACCAGCCCGATGCTGAACAGGCACCAGACCGCCGGCCATTCGTTGATGTTGCTGGTCGTCAGCGCCGCGACGAAGGGGCCGGCGACATATGAAAACAGCGTGAAGCGCCAACTGCCGATCAGCGCCGGCAGCAGGAAGGCGGTCAGCGGATAGGACAGGAAGCCGCGCCCGAGCCAGGCGTTGTCGGCCATGCTGTTGCCGATGCCATTAGTCGGCACGAGCCAGGCGAGATGCCATTCGCCACGCACGGTGCACAGGAACTCCCCGCACAGCGGACGCCCGATCTGGCAATGGCCGGCCCAGTTGAAGGGATAGAGCTGCACCAGCATCGCGATCGCGCCGACGAAACAGGCGGCGTAGGTTATGGGCGCCACTTTGCGCGCGGCGTCCTTCGGCATGAAGTAAAGCGCCACCGAATTGATGAAGAACGGCTGAAAGGCTATGTGCAGATAGCCAAACAGCGTCATCATCTGATTGAGCGGCGAGTCGCACTGGTCCAGCACGGAATAGCTGACCGCTTGCAGCGCCTCCATGCTGGCGAAATAGAGCAGACAGACCCAGAGCGCCAAGGGCTCGGGATTGCGCTTGAGCGCGGAATAAGCGGCGCCGGCGATGCCGGTCGCGGCCAGAACTGTCGAAGCTTCCCCACTCCAGCACATGATCGGTCGTTTCCTCGTTATTTTTGCGCCATTCCGATACACGATTGCGCGCCGCGGTCAAATCGGCGTCGCGGAGCGGGCCTCCGGGGGCGGTAAAATCGCCCGCCTTAACCGCGCTTTAACCATAATGCGTCGAAATCGGCCGGCTCGCCCCGCTTAGGGCCGGCTCTCGTTATCTCGGCATGGAGGCGCTCATGGCCAATGAAGATCCGCCGCTTCCCGGCTTCAGCGGCACCGAGGACAGCCTTTACGGCTCCTTCAGGCGCGAGCGCGCCCCAAAGCTCGGCGGCTTCAAGCGCGAAAGCGTCAAGGTCGGGACCGGCGGGGCCGGCTTTTTCAGGGGCGGCGTGTTCAGCTCTGGCGGCATGCGGCTGCAACTTGGCGCCGCGCTGACCCTGTCGATCGCCGCCGGCAGCGTGGCGGGCGTGATCCTGGGCGGTAAAACCGGCGTAAAACCGGGCTTGGAGGCCGGCTCCCGCCTCGACGCCGCGATGCTGGCGCCCGGTCAGCCCTCGAACGCGGAAGTCGCCGCCCAAACCGATCCCACCCCGGAAATGGCGCGCATGCTAGACGAGGTGCGCGGCTTGCGCGCGCAGATCGAACAACTCCGCCATGGCGTCGAGACCGCGCGAACCACCGACCGCTCGCGGGCGCAGGAGACGGCGCGCGACGCCAGTTTGGAGGCGCTCGACCAGACGACCGGAGTCCTCGCCGCGAAGCTCACCGAGATCGACTCGCGACTGGCCCGGCTGGAGCGCTCCGGCGTCGACCCGACGCCCGTCGGCTCGATCGCGAAGCCCGCGCGCGCCGGACATGCCGCGAGGGCCCGCGCCCGAGAGGCTCGCTAAAGGCCTCGCCGGAAGCCGCCGACACGCGCCTGTCACATCTATTGGTCATGTGCTGACATGGTGCTAGAGCAGGCTCCATCGTACCGCATCCCGGTTCGGCGTGAAACGGCGCGCGAATAATAACCCAGTCGGCGTCGCCCCCGCGGCGCGCTCTTGGCTGGAATTCGATTGTCGTTTATCCACGACTTCACCCCTTTCGCCTTCGCCCCGCCCGCGGCCAAGGACCACCAAGCCGGATCGATCCGCCGCATGACGCAAGAAAACACCATTCTGTTTGCTCGGAGCGGACTAAAGAGCCTTCCAAATCTCTGGGACGCCGCGGCGCTGATTCTTGTGTTCGGCGCGTTCGTTCTGATGAGCTATGGCTCGCGCGGCATGACCTTGCCGCTCAACGCGCCGGAAACCGCGGCCTTGTCGCTCGATTACTGGCAACTGCCTTATTACGGTCTGCGCACCACCTTGCGCATGTTCGCGGCGATCGTCCTTTCGCTGATTTTCACGTTCACCTACGCGACCCTCGCGGCCAAGAGCCGCCGCGCCGAAATGGTGCTGATCCCGCTGCTCGACGTCTTGCAGTCCGTGCCGATCCTGGGCTTTCTTTCCTTCACGGTGACGTTTTTCCTGGGGCTTTTTCCGGGCTCGACCCTCGGCGCGGAAGGCGCGGCGATTTTCGCGATCTTCACCAGCCAGGCCTGGAACATGGCCTTCTCCTTCCATCAGTCGCTGCGCAGCGTGCCGCGCGATCTGGAGGAGGTCGCGGCGAGCTTTCAACTGACGCCCTGGCAGAAATTCTGGCAGCTGGAGACGCCCTTCGCCATGCCGGGCCTCATCTGGAACATGATGATGTCGATGTCGGGCGGCTGGTTCTTCGTGGTCGCCTCGGAGGCGATTTCGGTCGGCGACGTCAATGTGCGCCTTCCTGGCGTCGGCTCATATCTCGCCCTGGCGATCGACAACAGGCGGATCGATTGCGTCCTCGCGGCGGTGATCGCCGTCGCCTTGATCATTCTGGCCTATGATCAATTGCTGTTTCGCCCGATCGTCGCCTTCGCCGACAAATTCCGCGTCGAGCTGACGGCCTCGCAGACACAGGCTGAATCCTGGGTGCGCGATCTGTTCTTGCGCACCCGCTGGCTGCGCCATCTGATGCGCCATCCGGCCGGGCTGATGCAACGCGTCTCACTGCTCGCCTTGCGCTTGCCGGCATTCACGCGCGGCGGCGAGGAAAACCAGAAAATCGCGCTGATCGTCGATCTCGTCTGGTTCGCGGTCATCGGCGTGCTGTTGTTCATGTCGCTGGCCCTCATCATCCAATTCGTGGGGGCGAGCGTCGACATGGCGGAAGTCAAGACCGTCGCGACGCTCACCTTCTACACATTCTTGCGGGTGATGGCGCTGATCGCGCTGGCGAGCCTGATATGGGTTCCCATCGGCGTGTGGATCGGCCTGCGCCCCCACATAGCCGAGAAAGCCCAGCCGCTCGCCCAGTTTCTCGCGGCGTTCCCGGCCAATGTGCTGTTTCCGATCGCCGTCATCGGCATTCTGCGCTTTCATCTTAACCCGGACATCTGGCTGTCCGTGCTGATCGTCTTCGGCACGCAATGGTATATCGCCTTCAACGTGATCGCCGGCGCGAGCGCCTTCCCCAATGATCTGCGCGAGGCGTCGGAGAATTTCGGCATCAGGGGCTGGACCTGGTGGAAAAGCGTGATCCTGCCCGCCGTCTTCCCCTATTACATCACCGGCGCGATCACCGCCTCGGGCGGCTCGTGGAACGCCTCCATCGTCGCGGAATATGTGAAATGGGGCGACGACAAGGTGACCGCCCATGGCGTCGGCGCCTATATCGCCAAGGCGACCGCCGACGGCGATTATCCCAAGATCGTCCTGGGCGTCGCGGCCATGAGCATCGTCGTCATTCTCGTCAACCGCCTGTTCTGGCGCCAGCTTTCCGCCTTCGCGGAGCGCCGTCTGCGGCTTTTGTGAGGTTTTCATGACCACTCCCCCGACCTCGGCGCGGCTGCTCGCGATCGATAATGTTTCGCAGGTCTACGGCCGCGGCGGCGATAAGAGCGCCGTCGTGCTCGATAAAATCTCGCTTGAACTGAACGAGGGCGAAATCGTCGGCCTGCTCGGGCGTTCGGGTTGCGGCAAATCCACCTTGCTGCGCATCGTCTCTGGGCTCAACCACCCATCGAGCGGCGAGGTGATCTATCGCGGCGAGAAGGTCGCCGGCCCCGTCGACGGCGTCGCCATGGTGTTCCAGAGCTTCGCGCTGTTTCCCTGGCTCACGGTGCTGGCCAATGTGGAGCTGGGCCTGCGCGCCAAGGGCGTGCCCGAACCGGAGGCGCGCCGACGCGCCTTGCAGGCCATCGACATCATCGGCCTCGACGGCTTCGAGAACGCCTATCCCAAGGAAATCTCCGGGGGCATGCGCCAGCGCGTCGGTTTCGCGCGCGCGCTGGTGGTGGCGCCGAGCATTCTGCTGATGGACGAGCCCTTCTCGGCGCTCGACGTGCTGACCGCCGAGACGCTGCGCACCGATCTGCTCGATCTGTGGGTCGAGGGACGCATGCCGATCAAATCCATTTTGATGGTCACGCACAACATCGAGGAAGCGGTGCTGATGTGCGACCGCATCGTCGTGCTGTCCTCCAATCCCGGTCGGATAGCCGCCGAAATCAAGGTGTCGCTGCAACATCCCCGCAACCGCCTCGATCCCGAGTTCCGCCAACTCGTCGATCAGATCTACGCGCTGATGACCCGCCGCGCCGACATGGCCAAGGCCAGCCCCGGCGCCTTCCCCGGCCTCGGCATGGGCATGGCGCTGCCGACCGTGTCGACCAACACGCTCGCCGGCATGATCGAGGAGGTCGCCGCGCCGCCTTACGACGGCAAGGCCGATCTCCCCGCGCTGGCCGACAGTCTGCAACTCGAAATCGACGAACTCTTCCCGGTGGCCGAAACGCTGCAGCTGCTGCGCTTCGCCGAACTCGCGGAGGGCGACATCAAGCTCACGCCCGCCGGCAAGCGCTTCGCCGAAATGGACGTCGACCAGCGCAAAAAACTGTTCGGCGACCATTTGCTGTCCTATGTGCCGCTGGCGCAGCGCATTCGCAGGGTGCTGGACGAGCGCCCCTCGCATCACGCGCCGGCGACGCGGTTCCGCGAGGAGCTCGAGGATTACATGAGCGAGGACTACGCCGAGACGACGCTGAAAAGCGTGACGACCTGGGGCCGCTACGGCGAGATCTTCGCCTATGACGAAGGCACGCAGTCGTTCAATCTGGAGAACCCGCAATAGTCGAGGGTTGCGCGGCGCGGCGACGGATGTAAGCTGGCGCGGCGAAGGAAAAAGGTAGGTGATGGGCGTCCCATTCCTAGATCAAGGCCCCATGCGCGCGGAGGAGTTTTTCGCGTTTCTGGAGACGCGTCCCGACGAAGAGAAATGGGAATTGATCGACGGGGAGCCGCTTTTGAACCCGACGCCGAGCTATTTGCATCAAAAAATTGTGTTCAATCTTATCATGCTGCTCGGCGAACAAGCCCGCCAGTCGCGCGGCGGCTGGGAAGTTCTCCCCGGCCTTGGGGTGCGCCTGTCCGACACGAGCGTTCCCGTTCCCGACGTGCTGATCCGCCCGGACAAGCTCATAGAGAGCGTCGAATGCGACGACATGATCGTCGCCTTTGAAGTGTTGTCGCCCTCCACCGCCAAGCGCGATTTGCGCTGGAAGCGGACCGCCTATGCGAGCCTCCCGACGCTGAGACAATATGTGGTCGTGGCTCAGGACGCGATCGATATTCTGAGCTTCCATCGCGAGACCGGCGCCGAAAATTTCAGCGAGCAACGATTGACGGGCATCGACGCGGAACTCGACCTGCCGGCCGTCGGCGTTCGCGCGAACTTGCGCGAAATCTATCGCGGCCTCGGTTTCGATCGGAAATAGCCGGCGCTCGCGCAAGCTTGCCGGGGCGGCGCTGAAGATCATGACCGCCTGGGGCCGCCAAGGCGAGATCTTCGCCTGTGACGAAGGCGCGCGGTCGTTCAATCTGGAGAACCCGCAATTAGCGCGGGCGGCGTCGCGGATTGACCAAAGACAAGATTAATTGAAGCAAAGCCGCTGCGATCTTGTCTTTTTATACAATATAGACGATGACGCCCCTCTCATTGTTTGATACATTTTTTCGCGGGTAAAATCGTTCAAAGTCTCTGAAATACTCGTTCATACAATAATATATAAGGCTCCGCGGCGACTCGCGCGCGAGAACCGCTCGCCGATTCCAATGTAGAACCGCGACAATTATACTTGCGCGGGCAAGCGTTTTGAATATTCTACCCGGGCGTGGGTCGGGCGGCTCATTGTCGCGCGGTGGAATGGGAAGTTTTCGTGACAGACAGAAGCGCCAGCGAATACAAGGAGAACAAGTAAAACGCCAACCTAATGCGAGGCGCCAAGCCTTGGCCGCGGGAGCAGCGTTGCTGATACGTGACTGGCTTTCATGACTATTTCCCGCCCCTTGCTTTAGTGACCCGCGGCCGCGCGGATCAAGAAAGTAATATCAGGGGAGAAATGCAAATGGCTGATCCAGTAGAAAGTGGAAGCGGCGAAAAGCCGTTTCTGAACACGGAAACGATCATTGGCGCCGTGATAGGGGCGATCTTTGGCGGCGCCATCGAACATATCTTCATGGGACAGGGCGCGACCCTTGTCGCCGCGGTCCTTTTTGGAATCGCCGGGGCCTTCGTCCCAATGCTGTTCAAATAACAAGCCAGCGTTTTCGAAGCCATAGCCGCGCGCCCGCGTGGGCGCGCGGTTTTAACGATCCCTCCGCCTCGCCAGCACGTCGCGATAAACCGCGAGCGTCTGCTCCACGTGACGCGCCAGCGTCGGCGGCTCGCGCCAGTAGGATTCATAGGCCGCCCGCGAAAGACGCGTCGCCAGCGCGTCGTCCTTGAGGCGCTCCAGCGCGCTCGCCAGGGAGCCGGCGTCGCCGCTCCTGAACCAAAGTCCCTCGGCGCCGTCGGCGATCTGCTCGCGCGCCGCGCATATGTCCGAGACGATCACCGGCGTCCCCATCGCCTTGGCCTCCAGCGCGGTGAGGCCGAGGCCCTCGTACCACAGCGACGGAAACACCAGCGTCCGCGCCGCGCGCATCGCCGCGCGGACCGCCGCGGGCTCCAGCCAGCCGAGCAGGCGCGCGCGCGGATATTCCTCGCGCAATCGCGCCGCGATCGGGCCGTCGCCGATAAACACCGGCGTGATCCCCGCCATGTCGGCGGCCCGCGCGAACAGCAGCGCGCCTTTTTCCGCCGACAGCCGCCCGACGAACAGCGTCTCGCCCGAGGCGGGATTTTCCTTGAGGCCGAGCGCTTCCGCCTCGACCGGATTGGACACGCGATGCGTCTTCGCGCCCTTCGGCAGATAGGGCGCCAGCAGCTCCGTCTGCAAATCGGAGATCAGCAAGAAATCCTCGAAGATCTCGGCCAATCCGGCGCCTCGCGCGACCGCGAGACGGGCGTTGCGCCACAGCTTGAACGGATAGTTGCGCGAATCGCAATTGGTCGCCCAGCAGGCCGCCGACATCGCCTTGAGCGCGCAGACCTCGCGCTTTTGAAAATTGTAAAAGCCGCCGTTCGGGCAGGCGAGGAAATATTCGTGCATCGTATAGACGGCGGGCAGTCTCGACGCGCGGATTGGCGCGCTGATGGATGGCGACAGCGCCTTGGCCCAGCCATGCACGTGAACAATCGTGTTTTCGCGAGGCAGTCGGGCCAAGAGCTCCGCCAGCACGGCGGCGGCCTTGGCGTTCCACGTTCCCTGAACGGCGGCGGCGGCGCGCGACGGATTGTCGAGAATATCGTATTGATCGAGACAGATCGTCTCGACGCCGGCTTGCGCCAGGCGCGGATCGACGGGCCCGCAAGCGCAAAGGAATATCGGCCGCGCGCCGGCTAGCGCGAGGCCGAGCGCGCTCTCGATGGCGACCTTCGACTGACCGCCGCTGACAAATCCGTGATCGACCAGGATAACGACGGTCGGCGATGGCGTGCGTCGCGGCATCAAAGCTCCGCTGGGGTAAGCCTCGTTCGCCAGAGGCCTAACATGCGATGCTTTAAGCCGGCGTAAGCGCGCTCACTGGCCCTTGACCTCCGGGATGGTCGAGCTCGGGCCAAAAATCACCTGCGAGGGATCGCGTTCGAAATTGTGCACGGCGCGGTCGAGCGTGTCGACGGCCTTGCGGGCGTCGATGGCGAGCTGTTCGTACTGGCGCAGCCCGGTCGCGGAGAAGCGATTGATGTTGCTGGAGATCCCCGCGACATTGCCGGTTATGTTCTTGATCGTCTTGGGATCGAGCGCCTTGACCGTGCGTTCGGCGCTGGCGAGCAGCTTGTCGAAGCGCTCGACGACCGGCTTCAGCGAATGGGCCGTATCAGCCGCGTCGCGGATGAAATTTCCGGTCGGCCCGCTGTTGTCGGCGAGCGTCTTGCTGAAAGTCTCCACATTTTTGAGCGAGGCGGTCAACGTGGTCGAATTTTCGTCGAGCAGCTTGTCGATTTTGTCCATGACGTCGCCCGCCTTGGTGGAGAGGCGCTGGACATTTTCGAGCAGGTTCTGGATGTCCGAATGTTCGGCCGTGATGCGCGGATAGGCCTCGCCACTTTGCGCCGCTATATCGGGCGCGCCGGGCGTGCCGCCGACCAGCGACACGGCCGCCACGCCCGTGAAGGTCTTCTGTTCCACTCTGGCGCGGGTGTTGGTCTTCACGGGGGTCCTCTTGTCGACGGCGATGAGCACCTTGACCTGGCCCGGATCGGTCGGATCGATCTCCATGCTGGTGACGCTGCCGACCTTAAGCCCGTTGAATTGCACGACGCTTCCGGGCGTCAAACCGTCCACCGAGCCGCGCACGATGAGCTCGTATGTTTGATATTGCGCCGTTTTGCCGGACCCGGAGAACCAGAAAACGAAAGAAAACGCCCCAAACACGACCGCGAGCGTAAAGGCGCCGATCAGCGCGAAATTGGCGCGGGTTTCCATGTTTCGTCCTTATGCGGGCTCGCGCCCTCCCATGCGTCGACCGAGAGAACCGATCAGCCGGCTGCCCCGAGTCCCGTGAAAATAAGCGCGCAGCCAAGGCTCGTCGGAAGCCAGCATGTCCTGCATGGAGCCGGAGCCGATGACTTTTCCGCCCGCCAGAGCGGCGACGCGGTCGCAGACCGAGTATAGGCTGTCGAGATCGTGCGTCACCATGAATACGGTCAGTCCCAGGGTCTTTTGCAGCGTGCCGATCAATTCGTCGAACTCGGCGGCGCCGATTGGATCGAGACCCGAGGTCGGCTCATCGAGAAACACCAGTTCGGGATCGAGCGCGAGGGCTCTCGCCAGCGCCGCCCGTTTGACCATGCCGCCAGACAATTCCGACGGAAGTTTGTCGGCGGCGTCGGGCGGCAAGCCGACAAACTCGAGTTTCAGCATCGCGAGATCGTCCATGAACCGCTGAGAAATATTGCGATTTTCGCGCATCGGCATTTGGATGTTCTGCCGCACCGTGAGACCGGAGAACAGGGCGCCGTTCTGGAACAGCACGCCCCAGCGTTGTTCCAGCGCGCGCAGCTGACGTGGCGGGAGCGCCTCCCGGTCCTGGCCAAACAGCCGGATCGCGCCCGCGCGCTTGCGAACAAGCCCCAGGATGGCGCGCATCAGCACCGATTTTCCCTGGCCCGAGCCTCCGACAAAGCCCAGAACTTCGCCTCGGAACACGTCGAGATCGAGCCCGTCCATGACCCTGTGGTCGCCGAACTGCACCACGAGGTCGCGCACGCTGATCACGATCTCTTTCGTCGAGGTCGTGGCCGGCTCCCGTGCGGCGTTGGCGTGGTCGCTCATTGTTCCCTGGACGTTAATAGTGGATCGACGCGAAAAACATCGCGAACAGGCCGTCGAGAATGATGACCATGAAAATGCTCTTCACGACCGCGGAGGTCACCTGCCGTCCCAGCGATTCGGCGGAACCCAATGTCGCCAGCCCGTCTTGCGTCGAGATGAGGCCGATCACCAGCGCCATGAAGGGGGCCTTGATCACTCCGACCAGGAAAGTGTTCACGCCGATCGCGTCTTTCAACAGGACCAGAAATGACGTTGGGCTGATGTCGCCGTAGCCCCAGGAGACCAGCAAGCCGCCAAACAGCGCCGCCATGTCGGCGATGAATGTCAGCAGCGGCAGCGCGACGATTAGCGCCAGCACGCGCGGAACCACTAAAACCTCGATTGGCGACAGGCCCATGACGCGCAGGGCGTCGATCTCCTCGCGCATCTTCATCGAGCCGATTTCGGCTGTTATCGCCGATCCCGAACGGCCGGCGATCATGATCGAGGTCAGCAGAACGCCCAATTCGCGCAGCACCAATATGCCGATCAGGTCGACCGAATAAATGGTCGCGCCGAAGCGCGCCAGCTGGAAAATGCCCTGTTGCGCCACGATGGCGCCGACCGCGAGATTGATAAGAACGATGATCGGAATGCTGCGAAAGCCGAACATCTCGATCTGATAGACCAGCGACGTCCCACGAAACAGGTCTGGGCGCAGCAGGATGCGGCCGATCGCGGCGATGAATTCACCGAGAAAACCCGTGCCGCGATAATATTCGCGCAGCGCATTGACGACGGACAATCCGAGATCCGCCAACAGATCGACGAACAGATTCGTGCGTTTGGCGGGGGGCGGCGTCGGAATTTCAATCGCCGTCTCCTTGATGAGGATCTGGTGTTCGGGCCGCGCGTCCTCGAACGAGGTCGCGACGCCGGCGCGAATCAGCTCGTTCCGGGCGCGATTGAGCGCGAACGCTCCGGCGGTGTCGAGATTGGCGAGTCCGCTCATGTCGAGGACAACGGCGCGCGCGCCGCGTCCTTGCGAGACGATCTCCTCCGCCTTTTGCTCGAGCTTCCTGGACGCCCCCAAAATCCAGCCGCCGGTCAGGGCGATCCGCCTGATGTCGCCGCTCTCGCGACGAATCAGTTCGGGCGGGCCGGCCTCCGTCTCTGTCGACATGACGCCCCGTCGCGGTTTGTTTCGGGCAATGGCGGGCGCCGCTCTCGCCGAGAATCGCGGCTCCAGCTTTTTGATTTTTGCGCGATTTCCTATCGTTCCAACGATTCCGTTCGAACGGAAGGCGCGCGGAGCCAAAAAGCTTGCGAATCGTCTTATCTTCGCCGATGGCCAATGTCGAGCGCGTTGCTTGAAAACACTCGTGGCGACGTTGCTCTTTAGGAGACCAGATGGACGCCCAGCTGACCGTGGCCGTCGAGGCCTTTCCGATAGAAGGGCGCTTCGTGATCGCGCGCGGCGCCAAGACGCGGGCGCTGGTCGTGACCGCGACCCTGCGCGCCGGCCCCGCCGTCGGACAGGGCGAATGCGTGCCCTACGCCCGTTATGGAGAGAGCGCCGACAGCGTGGTGGCAGCGATGGAGAGCGCGCGCGTCCATATCGAGGCCGGGGCGGATCGGGCCGCGCTGCAAGGCTTGCTTCCGCCGGGCGCGGCGCGCAACGCGCTGGATTGCGCCTTTTGGGACTTGGAGGCCAAGACATCGGGCGTCGCGGCGCATCGAGGCGCCGGCCTCGCCTCGCTCGCGCCCTTGACCACCGCCTTCACCCTCTCGGTCGGAACGCCGGAGGAGATGCGAGCGGCGGCGGCGCGCGCCGCGCATCGGCCTTTGTTGAAGGTCAAGCTCGCGGGCGAGGGCGACCCCGAACGGCTGGCGGCCGTGCGCGCTGGCGCGCCGCGCGCGACGCTGATCGTCGACGCCAACGAGGCCTGGCGCGAGGAAAACCTCCTCGCCAATATCGAGGCTTGCGCCAGGGTCGGCGTCGCGCTGATCGAACAGCCGCTGCCGGCCGGGGCCGACGAAATTCTCGGCCGGATCGAGCGCCGGGTGAAAATCTGCGCCGACGAGAGCGCCCATGACCGCGCCGGATTGGCCGCGTTGCGCGGCCGCTACGACGCTGTCAACATCAAGCTGGACAAGACCGGCGGATTGACCGAGGCGCTGGCGATGGCCCGGGAGGCGCGCGAACTCGGCTTCGCGATCATGGCCGGCTGCATGGTCGGCACGTCCCTGGCCATGGCGCCGGCGGTTCTGATCGGGCAATCCGCCGCCTATGTCGACCTCGACGGGCCGCTGCTCCTGGCGCGGGACCGCGAGCCCGGCCTTCGTTACGAGGGCTCCACGCTGCATCCGCCGCCCCCGGAACTATGGGGTTGAGCTAAGTTGCGTCGCCGCCGGGGGGCGTTCAAAGACCCTTTTCGACTTCCAGATTCGCGCCGAGCCAGCCCAAAATGCCGCCGCCGAAATGCGTGTCGACATCGCGCCGGCCGAATAGCCGCGCCTGCTCCATCGCCGTGACCGAGCGGCGCCCCGAGCGGCAGTAGATCACCACCTTCTTGCCCGCCGGCGCGACCGGCAGCTTGGCGGGGTCGAATTTCGACAGGGGATTGAACAGCGCGCCCTTGATATGGCCCGCCGCGTATTCTTCCGCCTCGCGCACGTCGACAAGCAGAATGGAGCCGGCGTCGAGGCCCTTTTTCAGATCCTCGAGGCTGATGTCGTGATAGGCGAAGGAGCTCATGCGACTGTCCTTTAATGGAGACGTCGCGATATTTCACAAAATCGTCGCGGAGTCGAGAATGGGCCGGCGGAGCGAAGGCGCGCGGCGGGGCTCTACTCCGCGGCCTCACGGAACTGCTCGCGCGCCCGCGCCCGCAGATCGTCGATCGGAACGAGGCGTCCCGCGTCTTCGTAATGCCAGAAGGTCCAGCCGTTGCAGGCGGGCAATCCCTGCACCAGCGCGCCGGTCTTGTGGATCGAGCCGACGACCCCGCCGATCGCCAGCGTGCCATCCGCCCGCACCAAGGCGCTGTGGCGCCGCTTTGTGTCCGCGAGCTTCGCTCCGGGCGCGATAAGTCCCGCGTCGACGAGGCTGGCGAAAGCGATGCGCGGCTCGCTCCGCTTCGAGGGAGCTGCGGTCAGCGTCGCCGGATCAAGCGGCGCGACAGCCTCGATTCGCGCTTCCGCGGCGTCGGCATAGGCGTGGTCGCGCTCTATGCCGAGGTAGTCTCGGCGCAGGCGCTTGGCGACCGCGCCCGTGGTGCCGCTGCCGAAAAACGGATCGAGCACGAGGTCGCCGGCGTTGGAGGCCGCGAGTATCACCCGGGCCAAAAGGGCTTCCGGCTTTTGCGTCGGATGGGTTTTTCTGCCCTGCGCGTCCTTGAGGCGTTCGCCGCCCGTGCAGATCGGGAACAGCCAATCGGAACGCATCTGGCAGTCTTCATTCGCCGCCTTCAGCCCCTCGTAGTTGAAGGTGTAATTCTTGGCTTGCGGTTCGCGCGCGGCCCAGATCATCGTTTCATGGGCGTTGGTGAAGCGGCGGCCGCGAAAATTCGGCATCGGATTGTTCTTGCGCCAAACAATGTCGTTCAGGATCCAGAATCCGAGATCCTGCAAAATGGCGCCGACGCGAAAAATATTATGGTAGGAGCCGATGACGAAAATCGTCGCGTTCGGCTTCATGACGCGGCGCGCCGCCGCCAGCCAGTCGCGCGTAAAGGCGTCGTATGTGGCGAAATTGTCGAATTTGTCCCAATCGTCCTCGACGCCCGCGACCTGGCTCTGATCGGGCCGCGTTAATTTATGCGCGAGCTGGAGATTGTAGGGCGGGTCGGCGAAAACAAGATCGACGCTTTCGGGCGCCATTGCGCGGAGAATCTCGACGCTGTCTCCGCGCAAGACGCTATTGCGCGACACCGCGCGAGGCAACCCTGAAACCCGCGACCCAGTACGCGTGACCTTTAGCTGGGTTTTGAGGCGGGTGGCCTCGACGCGTGCGCTACTCATGAACTCGATACCGGTTACGCTTACCAACGAGCGTGACTATGCGGGATCGAGGTAAAGGGCGCGTTTCACGAGGCGCGCGTCGCGCGTCCCTTTTTCGAACGGCTTTGTTAATAAAAGATTTTCTTTACCAATTGGTGGTTGGGCGCAAATGGGATGGAATGAGTCGGCTCAGCCCCGGCGCAGGGGAGCGAAACTCATGCGGTGGTAGGGCGTCGGACCAAGACTGGCCAGCGCCGCGAGATGGCGCGGCGACCCATAGCCCGCGTTGGTCTCGAACCCATAAGCCGGAAATTCCTCGGCCAGACGGCGCATCAATCCGTCTCGCGTCACCTTGGCCACGATCGAGGCGGCGGCGATCGACAGGGATTTGGCGTCGCCCTTGACGATCGCGGAGCCTGGACAAGGAAGTCCCGGCAGATCGCGGCCATCGACCAACACATAGGCCGGAGCGACGGAAAGCCCCGCGACCGCCTGCTCCATCGCCCTTAGCGACGCCTTGCGGATATCGGTGGCGTCGATCTCGGCGGCGGTCACGAAGGCGAAACTCGTCGCAAGCGCGCTTTCGACGATCCGGGCGAAGGCTATTTCCCGCGATTTCCGGCTCATCGCCTTGGAATCATTGAGGCCGTCCGGAATGTTGTCGGGATCGAGAATGACGGCGGCCGCGCAAACCGGCCCCGCGAGAGGGCCGCGCCCGACTTCGTCGACCCCCGCGACCGGCCAAAGTTTTTTCCGTCGCGACTCGTTTTCGGCGGCGAAATCGGGAACGGGCTTTCTCGGTTTTCGCGCCAGGGTCATTAAAGGCCTCTCTCCGCTGCTGGCTTCCTCGCGGTCCGAGGCTTTTTGTCGCGCCCTCGGATGGCGACCGATTTAAAATAGCGCAAGCTGCTCGGCGGCGCGACGGGGCGGCTGAAACAGATCGCAGCGAAGCCGCGCGCCGGCGCCATAGCCCAGCCGGGCGGCGGCTATCTCGAATCTGCGTCCGATCATCCATGCGTAGGGCCCGACGCCGGTCATCCGCTTGCCGAAGCCCGAGTCGTAGAGCTTGCCCTCCCTCGCGCCGCGCACCAGCGAAAGGACATGCCTCGCCTTGTCGGGATAATGCGTGAGCAGCCACTCGCTGAAGAGGTCGCGCAATTCGAGCGGCAGGCGCAACATCACATAACCGGCTTCGCGCGCGCCGGCGGCGAAGGCTCTCGTCAGGATCGTCTCGATTTCGGCGTCGTTCACCGCGGGGATGATCGGCGCGACCATGACCGAAACCGGGATGCCGGCGGCGGCGAGCTTCTCGATCGTTTCGAGCCGAAGCGCCGGAGAGGCCGCCCGCGGCTCCATCTTGCGCGCGAGTTCCTTGTCCAGCGTCGTCACGGAGATCGCGACCTTAACCAATCCTTTACGCGCCATCGGCGCCAGGAGGTCGATGTCGCGGGCGACCAGCGCGGATTTCGTCACTATGCCCACGGGGTGATTGGTCCGCGCCAGCGTTTCGAGAACGCCCCGCATGACGCGGCAGCGCTTTTCGGTCGGCTGGTATGGATCGGTGTTGGAGCCTATCGCCAGCATTCTCGGGACATAGCTCGGCGCCGACAATTCGCGCTCCAGCACTTGCGCGGCGCCCTCCTTGACGAAAATCTCGGTCTCGAAATCGAGGCCGGGCGAATAGCCGACATAGGCGTGGCTGGGCCGCGCGAAGCAATAGACGCAGCCATGTTCGCAGCCGCGATAGGGATTGATCGAACGGTCGAAGGCGATGTCGGGCGAGTCGTTGCGCGTGATGACGCTTCGAGGCTTCTCTATATGTATATTGGTCTTGAGCGGCGCCAGGCTCTCCAGCGAGCCCCATCCGTCGTCGACGTCCTCGCGCGCGAAGGCCTCGAAGCGCTCGCTTGCGTTCGACAGGGCGCCGCGTCCGCGCCGTCGCGCCGGGTCGACCTCCCGCGCCGATTCCGCCAGCGTCTCGCGCGGCGGGCGCTTGGCGGCGGGGCGGTGAATTCGCGGCGGGACCGCGAGCGGAAAATGCTCCAGACAGCTCATGGCGACGCTCTCCAAAAGCGGCCGGACCGCTCCGTTTCGTCGAGACCGGCTCGCGGCCCCCGGCGCGCCTGTTGGGGACAGAAACACACGCCGGGGACAGCGACGCCGCACGCACAAACGCTTACGCCACAACGCATTACGCGACGCCCGCGACCAACCCAAACTCTCGCGCCACCCGCGCCGAACAAGAACAAATGGCGAATGACGAATGACGAATGACGAACAAATAAGGAACAAGCCGGAGGCTGTCAAGAGTGAGGTCGTCCGAAAATCCGGGATGGCGTTTCATGGGCTTGGCGCGTCAGCATCGTCGCTTCGAGACGATGCCGCAAACTAATACTTTGAGTTTATGCGACTATCTCTTGGGCTTCGGCTCAAACGCCAGACCGCGCGCGTGCCGGTTCAAACACCCCTCACGGTTTGCTTTCGCTCTCGGCCGGCGCCACTGTGCGGCGCGAAACGAAACGTGCGGACCCATGCGCTTATGAACCAAAGCGGCCTTCTCCCTCTCGCCCTGACGCAGGGCGACCCTTCCGGCGTTGGGCCGGAAATCGCCCTCAAGGCCTTTCGCGACCGCGAGACGGCGGATTTGCCGCCGTTTTTCGTCGTCGGCGATCCCGCTCTGTTCGCTCGCGTTTCGAAATCGCTTGGGCTCGATCTCGACGTGGAGGCGACGACTCCGGCCGACGCCATCGAGGTTTTCGGCCGGGCGTTGCCCGTCGTTCCGCTGGGAATTTCCGCGCGCGGCGTTCCCGGCGAACCCGACCCTTTGGACGCGCCCTCGACCATCCTCTCCATCGAGCGCGCGGTCGAATTCGTCGCCAAAAGGCAGGCGCTGGCGGTGGTCACCAATCCGATTTCCAAGCAAGCGCTTTACGCGGCTGGGTTCAAGCATCCGGGCCACACCGAATTTTTGGGCGAACTTTCTTTGCGCTATTTCGGCGTCCCGGCGCGGCCGGTGATGATGCTGTGGGCTCCCGAACTCGCGGTCGTGCCGGTGACGATTCATGTCGCGCTGGCCGAGGTTCCGCGGCTGTTGACCCGGCAATTGCTGATCGACACCGGCCGCATCGTCGCGGCGGATCTGGCGTATCGCTTCGGCGTCGCGGCGCCGCGTCTCGCCTTCGCCGGACTCAATCCGCATGCGGGGGAAGGCGGCGCCAT
>Ga0181539_1001018_pt1 | contig 32224 bp, 22 predicted proteins | sample PEATcosm2014_Bin_46_FD_119767 | JGI IMG/M metagenome (GOLD analysis project Ga0181539, IMG submission 119767) | Peatland microbial communities from MTU Mesocosm Facility, Houghton, MI, USA - PEATcosm2014_Bin23_60_metaG | ecosystem: Environmental > Terrestrial > Soil > Wetlands > Peat | place... | reverse complement strand
GGCTCAACCTTCGCCCAAAACTCGTCGGAAACTTCCCAAGATTTTATCTGTGGCATCTTGGGCAACTATCTTGCCTTAATCCCTCCGACGTTTCAATAGTTATTTACGGATAAGCTCTAAGAATTGACTTTGGGCCAGGATATCGGGTCTATGTTGGCATAGATGGAGAGGAGATCATTCTACTCTGGGGAGGCACAAAGAAGACGCAGGACGCCGATATCGAGAAGGCTGTGGAATATTGGAGAGATTACAATGCCTAAGAGAACAGGTGACTTCGATGCTTGGATGCTTGGCGAATTGACTGATCCTCGGCTCGCTGCCGACTATGTCAACGCGGCTATCTGCGAGGATCCGGATTTGCTTCCAGTTGTCCTCAGAGAAGTAGCCAAGGCGCATAGAATGAAGAAAGTTGCTGAGGCTGCGGGGGTAGCGCGCGAGAGCCTATACACAAGCTTATCCGAAGCTGGCAATCCCACATTGGTCAATCTCAATGGCATTTTGAAGGCCGTAGGGCTCAAGATCGCGGTTATTCCTGAGTCTGGAGGATCAACCGCGCATGAAAACCAACCAGCACTTGCTACTCGTCGTAACACTGATCAGAGTGAACTTGAAGCAATTGAAGGTTTCATGAAAGCTGTCAATGTCAGCGCAGGCGTTACCGCCATCAAAGGGTTGCTTGGCGCGGAACCGCAGTTTGGAAACGTAGGATTCAAACTCAATACTCAGTCTGGTCTTGGGGTTAAGGCTCTCGACCTTTCAGGAATGAGCGTTTGCGAGATTACGTATCAAAAGGAGCTTAAACAACATAGTGGAGCTTTTGCAATTTACGAGAGGCCTTTAGGATCAGCGCAAACATACATAGAACAGCTTTCTGCCCCAACAAGCATCGGCTCGCCACAGGTAGTACATAAAGGGAGATAATTAAAATGGAACCAGAAAACTCAAATCCTGGAAAGGCACTTCCTGGCACCACGATTAACTTTGAACGCCTTCCCGATGACCAATTCTATGAAAACTATGCTAACCACGTATTGCTGGAGCCCACCGCTTGGGATTTGAGATTGGTTTTTGGTAAAATCGACCCATCGAAGGGTCCTAATACCGTCATCCAGCATAGTGCGATTACGCTGCCATGGAGCCAGATTAAAGTGGGTCTATATTTTCTTCAAGTGCACCTCGCAGCGCATGAGCTTGTAAACGGCAGAATCCAAGTCCCTAAAGGGGTCATTAATCCTCCCGCATCGCCGACCGAAGATCAGGTGAAAGCCGCACCGCAAGCGGAGGAACTTTTCAGAATTTTACAGGAATTATTTGAGAAGTTTTCTGAAGCCAACCCAGAAGCGTTTTGAATCGGCACACACAGATCACTGCTGGGTTTTGGATTTCCATCTTGCCTGTGCCGCTATTTTCCCGATTTCCTTACGACGCTTCGCGGACAGTTTCTGCTTTCGGGCGGCACCGCCCCTTAAACCCCCTTTGCGTCCAATCTCTGCGAAGTGAATCGATACTTCGGACCGTTCCTGATCTTGTTCCCCTGTCAATTCTCCAGTCAGAAGTTTTGCAATGTGTTGAGCGCGTTGGTTCGTGTCAACTGGAAGCTTCCTTGGCTTTATCATGCCATCCATTATGGCACGTGCCTTTCAGGTGTCCAGAGGAAACCGAATGGTTCAATTTTCGAATTGAGTCACTACCGAAGCCCGCAGTTAGTCCCGGGGTACCTCCGGGACCGTCCCGCGCGTCCAAACTTTACTTGGATTCGTTGCTCAATTTGCGGGTGACCTAGGTCAACTTGACGGGAAATCGGCGAACCCCTGGTGCCCTGCGGTGTGGGTTTGGAGGCGTCAGGGCTGGGCGAACATCACGCTATATAGAGCGACATAAATGTTTGCGCATCGGGCTGACAGGGGTAGCGAGAAACGATCGAAATCGAATCCCCCTCCCTCCGAACTGGACAGGCGGATCTCCCGCATCCGGCTCTCCAGTTGGTGGTTTTACCTCGGAGAGGATTGACCGATCCGAACCGGGGCGCGACGGAGAAGGCTCCCCCGGTTCAGCCCAGCGACGACGCAGTTACCTTCGATTACAGGTTACCGTTTACCCGAAGAGGGCCTCTCCGACCCAGCAGGGTTACAGTCGTGATAGCGGCGGGCATCTTGGCGGCTCAATGCCGGCTGGAAGCCTGCGCTACGCCTCAAATTAGGACACGATCCCACAGCCTGGACTTTGAATTGGCCTAGGGATATCCTGTCAAGTTTTAGAAGCCTGAAAGTTGATTCATATTCACGCCGTACTGAGGGGGGCACGCCATGGCCGCTATTTCCAGCAGTTTACGTTTGGCAAGCCGCATGAACCGCCTGGGAACGGAGAGTGCCTTTGAGGTTCTCGTCCGCGCTCGGGCGCTCGAAGCACAGGGGAAAGAAATCATCCATCTGGAAATTGGCGAGCCGGATTTCGCCACTCCTGCCAACATCGTCGAGGCGGGGATCGCCGCTCTGCGCGCGGGTTGGACCCACTACGGCCCGTCGGCAGGGCTTCCCCAGTTGCGCGAAGCCGCGGCTGCGGACGTTGCCCATCACCTTGGCATCAGCGTGGACCCGTCGGAGGTGGTGATTACGCCCGGCGGCAAACCCATCATGTTTTTCGCCATCATGGCACTCGTTGAAGTTGGCGACGAAGTGCTCTATCCCAATCCTGGATTTCCAATATATGAATCGATGATCCGATTCGTGGGTGGCAAGGAAGTTCCCTACGGCCTGCGCGAGGACCACGACTTTGACGTGAACGTGGACGAAATCCTGGAGAAAATCACGAACCGCACGCGGCTCGTGATTCTGAACAGTCCGCACAATCCGACTGGCGGAGTAATGGACCGCGCGGAAATCGCTCGCCTGGCGAAGGCGTTGGCAGACCGCGACATCTTTGTCATGTCGGATGAAATCTACGACCGGCTGATCTATGAAGGCGAACACACCAGCATCGCGCAGTTCCCGGGCATGCAAGAGAAGACCATCATCCTGAACGGCTTCTCGAAAACCTACGCGATGACTGGATGGCGAATGGGCTACGGCGTGATGCGGGCCGATTTGGCCAAGCAGGTCACGCTGCTGATGACAAATTCAAATTCCTGCACCGCGAGCTTCACTCAGATTGCCGGCGTCGAGGCGCTCCAGGGCTCGCAGGATTCGGTGGACGCGATGCGTGAAGAGTTTCGCCGCCGCCGCGCCGTCATTGTCGACGGCCTGAACCGCATTCCCGGATTCACTTGCCGCCAGCCTCACGGGGCGTTCTACGTTTTCCCCAACATCCGGCAAACGGGTAAATCGTCGCGCGAACTAGCTGACGCGCTTCTTACCGACGCCGGCGTGGCCTGCCTGTGGGGCACCGCCTTCGGCGCCTGGGGAGAAGGATATTTGCGATTCTCGTTTGCGAATTCCGTCGAGAACATTCAGAAGGCGCTGGAACGGATTGCCACGTGGGTAAACTCCCACCGCTAGCAACGACGTAGGGGCGGATCTTGTGCCCGCCCATCATGACGGCAGCGCTGGCGTCGGGGGCGCCCACGAGGGTTGCCCCTACGGTTTGCAGCCCCGCCGCTCTGCCCCACCCCGGTCAACCTTCACGCCAACAATTCGCGCTGGCGGGCCAAGCGAAGATCACGATCATGGGCGAAACGTTGGATGCCCGCAAAAATTGACTCCGGGTCCAGGTGCGCCTCGGCGATGACTTCCGGCTCGAGGCCACCCGTGAGCCACTGATTGTCCCAGTCCGAAGTCAGCGAGTAGTCGTCCGTCAGCGGTCCCAGGTTCCGGACCGGCATCACCCGCCGCGTTCCCGTGCTCACCACCATCAGATCGTAATACGCTTCGGGCGGCAACACCGAAAGGCGATACTCCTCCGGTTGCCGGTCGAACAGTTCCTCGCTGACGGCGGCGATGACTTTCACATTCAGCCCGGCTTCTTCCAGGCGCGGCAACAAGCTGACCAGATTGACGGTGGAACTCGAGCCCTGCACCAGCACGTAGCCGGACCGGGGCTTGCCCGGCGCGAAATCGCGAATGACGTACAAGCCTTTGGCCGCAGCTTTCAGATCGGTGTCGGCGAACTTGACGCGGTCGGCCACCTTGAAGTCGGGCCGCGCCACTTCAATGGAAATGATGCCCACTTTCGGATCGCGAGCGGCAATCTCCGCCGCGGCAAAATACCCCGGCGCCACGTCGTTGTAATCCCAGAAATTCAGGTGAATCGTTTGACCGCGCGGGAAGAGCTTCCAAACTTGCGTCGCAAAAATTCCAAAGTGGGTGCGCGCGTCAGCAGCGGTTTCCGGCCCGGAATGGGCGGCAAGAATATGCAGAACCCCCATGCGGAACCGGCTGTCCTGGTTCTGCTGGCTCCAGACGCGGGCCGGCGTGTACATGAGCGGCGTAAACGCACCGTAGGTGCCGCTCATCGCCCACACTCCGGCGAACTGGTTGGGATCGACGCTGGCACTCTGGCTCACGAGCCCGATGGCCGTGGAAACGTTGCCCGCTTCCTGAATCGCGGCTTTGATGCGTGTTCCCAGCGGATTGGTTTCCGGGTTGTAATGCCCCCACAAACTTCCGTGCTCCATGTTGATGGACTCGGAAAGGTCGGCGGCAATGGTGAAGAAGCGGTTCCCGGTGACGTAGTTCATCCACTTGATAAATTCGGAGATCGCCCGCCGTGTCCCCGCCATCTCGCCGGGCTTGCGGAAAAGCGTGATCGCCACTTGCTTTTCGGCGCCGGAAACGCGATTGGTGACCGTCACCTTTTGCGGCTGGGTGGGAAGATTCGCCACACGGAGGCGTTCATCCAAGAAAGGATCGCGGTGAACATCAAAATGCAGCGGGAAGTCATTCTTGACGGTGTCGCCAATCGCGACCAGCCGGTCCGCGAGCCAGTCCCCCAGCCCGTCGCGGTCGAGCAGCGACATCACGACATCGATGTTGGTCTTGAACTGGATCAGCCGCTCGCGGGGATCGGCCACCGGCCCCTGACGAATGCCCTCGAAGGTCACGCCATACTGTTTCTCGAACGTGCTCGCCAGCCCCACAAAGTAGTCCGAGTTCATCTTCAGCGCGTAGGGGTGGCTGGGATAACTGACGAGTTGATCGCCGTACCCTGGAATCTTGCCGTCAACTGCGCCCGGCCAGTACCCCTTCGTCGTAAGGCCAACGACGATGATCGGGCGACGGTCCTGATCGTCCCAATCCTCCATGGTTTTGAGCGCCGAAAGAACCTGGCTGTAGTCGTTGCCATTCGGCAGCGTCAAGACATTCCAACCGTAGGAAGTCCATTGGTCCACAAGCCGGTAGGCATCAAACTTGCGATCGATCACACCCCCGAGAAGCACGTCGTCAATGCCCGCGTTGTTGTCCGACAGCAGGACGCGTAGACGCTTGCCCACCTGGAGCGCCAGGGCCTGAGTCTTGAGTTCCTGCGCGTGCCCTTCGGTCAGGGCGAATTCGCCTTCCAGCGCAATCACCTTCAGAGAACTCGGGGCGCCGACAATATTCCAGAACGCCGCTTTGCCGGCCGAGGAGGCAATACCAATTCCTGACGGGCCGCCGTTGACGTCGTTGGTCACGTCCACGCTTTCCGCATGGCCGGCGAGGGCTTTGATGCCGCGCAACTTTGCTTGAGCAAACAATGGATGGTCAGCCAAACCCTGATCCTTGAGGAGGTTCTTCAGGGCGTCGGCGCCGCGGCGGAAACCCAGGGCGTCGATCGGCAGGATGGCCACCTTCGGGTCCACGTGGTAGCGCGGATCGCCCGTAGCCCTAGACTTTCGTTCCAACGCTTGACCCATGATCATCCACAGCGCATAGCCTGTAGGGATATTGTGCCCGCCCGCCAGCATGAATTTGTCGCAATAGGGATGCTTCGGGCGGCGGTAGTCGTAGCGCAGTCCGCCCAGCTCCGGCCCCGCCAGATGCGCCGCCACGTTGTAGGGCGTGTACGCCAATGGCCCGCCAAAATGCCCAGTCTGGGAATAGTTCCCAATCAGCACCATGGTCATACACGTCATGTACCCGACGTCTTCCAGCCCCCCGGGCCGGTCGATTTGCACGTCCAACTGCTCAACCGACGTCGGCAACGAATGCGCGTGTAGCGTCAATTTCGAACCCTCCTGCATTGTGGATGTCAAACCCTTTTGCATATTAGACCAACTGCCTCGGTCCGTAAACTCAAACGCGATCTGATACTTATCTCACTGCCCGATAGAACTGCCCGTAGCGCGACCTGCGGCTCAAGGACTGCGCCACAAGGCTCCGGTCTTCTTCAACCCGCGGGATGGCAAACCGTTCGGTGGCATAAGGAGGATGACGTTCTGCCTGCCCCTTCGGCTCGGCCTAGCCTCTTGAGCGCTGATGAAGTGGCCGGAGGCAAAAAGTGGCCCGCGTTTCCGCGCGGCGCCCCAGAGGCCACTTTCCATCTCGGCGCCCTGCCCTAAGTTCCTGCGTTTTCAACAACATCGTGGAAAGTCTCGCGTAAGATATTTGTTTTCATAAACATCGTGGCAAGCCGAAAAGCAGACATTTTTTCTATATGTGTTTTCAATAACATCGCGAAACTAGGTTTTATTTTTCAATTCCCTTTTTTCGCGCGCCAGAAACCGCCCCGACGAGTTAATGCTTTAAAAGCAACAAGATAGGATTTTGAAACAATCTCGCGGATTTTGTCGAAGCGTTTTCGTTTCATACACATCGTGGCAAGCAGGGAGGATTTTCCGGCCTTCGCGCGCCCGTTCGGACGCTTCCCCGCATCTTCCATACTAGGCTAAAGCTAGATATGTTGTCAACTAAATTCCGACGGAATTTGCTCCGAATGGGGAAAGGTTTTACAATTCCCGCCGGTGATTTCCTACCGGTAGGAAACGGCCCCGCGAGCTTGTCAGCGAGGGTGACAAAACGACCGGATCGCCAGCGCCGCCTCGCACCGGGGTGGTATGGCCGTTATACGGCCTAGTGGCGTCTATGACGGAAAGGCGACTTTTCATTCCGAATCCTCAACAGCGCCGGAACTACCTGCGCAGCCACAACTTGCAGTGAGAAGAGCGAATAGATTCCTCTGCGACCACATTAGAGTATTTTCCGTGTGCGCGACGATACACCCGGAGACGGTCCAACGGGAGACGAAGCGGTGGCTAGCAAGTCCAGGTGGGCCATTTGTACGGGTAGAATGCTACATGCGAACAGGCTACCAAAGAGGGCAAACGTAAGCCCGCTCCGACCGGGCAACCCGGCCAAACCTGACCGATACGAAAGATTGCTTTGAGCGGGGGTCAGGTGTATATTGACCTTCGGCTAGAAGATCATGACCCAAAACTCCGGAGAAACTCCGGTCGATATGCCCGCAAAGAATTGTGCGGCGTCCTACTGGAATGTCCTCGCTGGCTGCTACGGGGCGCTGCGACCGCCCTTGGTGCCGTCCCCCGAGGAAATTGGTTTTATGGAAGAAACCACGGCGGCATGGGCGGCCAGCCATCCCGGCATTCCAGTGCAGGCGCTGCTCCTCGGGGTCACGCCACTGATCGCGAGGATGCGCTGGCCCAAATCCTCTGTGTTGGTCGCTGTTGATGGCTCGTTCGCGATGGTGCGTCGTGTCTGGCCTGGGAATGTTGCCGGGGTGCGGGGGGCCGTCCAAGGCGATTGGCTGGCATTGCCGCTGAGGGAGCATTCATGCCACGTCGTGATCGGGGACGGGTCTATAAACTGTTTGGGTTTGATATATCCGGAGGGATTTCGAAGGCTGGCAGAGGCTGTCTTTCGCGCGCTGGACGGCGACGGGATCTTCCTTTTGCGGTGCTATCTCCAGCCTGATGTCCAGGAGCGTCCCGAGGATGTTTTCGAGGCCACGTTCCACGCTCCCATTCCCACCTTCAACGAATTCAAATTCCGCCTGCTGATGGCGGTGCAGCAAAGCGCACGGGAAGGCCTGGTTGTGAACGAGGTGTACCGGTACTGGGCAAGCTTAAACGTTGATGCCACAGAGCTCGCTTCGCGCACGGGCTGGGATCAATCCGCCATCGAGATGATGGAACTGTATCGAGGCGCGCAGACGGTTTATACCTTCACGACGCGGAGCGAGCTCCTATCGGTGTTATGCGAGTTCTTCGACGTCGCTTCTATCTCGACTTCACCATCTTACCTTGGGAGGCGCTGCCCGATCCTAGTACTGCGGCCCCGACGCGGTCCGCGTAACTCCCACGGAGTTCCCCAGTGAGTCCCGCCCATTCGAGAGAGTTCTGCCCCCTCACTTGGCTGCAAGTAAGCATGGTTTTGGCGTCCCGGCGAGCGCCGCGCTCCGGCGTTTATATAATTCAGGATATCTGCAAGTCGGCTGAGGAATTGGATTCCGGGCTCTTGCAACGGACCTGGCGCCAAGTGGCGCAACGGCACGCGGCGCTGCGGGCGAGCGTCGAGACGGCGGCCAACGGGGATCCTCATCTCAAGATCCATGAGGATCCGGATTTCCACTGGCAGGAGCTGGATTGGACCCAAATCGCCGGCCATCAGGCAGAAGAGAAACTCGCTGCCTTTCTGCGCGAGGACCGGGAACGCGGATTCGCGTTTTCCGAAGGCATCCCCATGCGCTTCACCCTGCTGCGGATGCCGGAAAACTGCCAGACGCTTGTCTGGACCTGTCATCATGCGCTGCTCGACGGATGGTCTCTTCTTGTCGTTTGGCGGGAGTGGTTTGAGTTGTACGACGCGCGGCGGCGGGGAGACGAAGCCCTGCTCCCGGATTCCGGAGATTTTCGCGACCATCTCAAAGGGATTGAGCAGCAGGATACGGTGGCCGCAGAACGGTTTTGGCGGGAACAGTTGGCGGGGCTGTCGCAAACCACCGATTACGTCGTCGATCGCCTCCGGCTGGATTCCGAGGTGCCGCGTGAGGACTTCGCCAAGGAAAGTCGAACGCTCCCTGAGGATGCTACCCACGAGGTACGGAGTTTTGCGCGACGTCACGATGTCTCGGTGAACAACTTGATTCAGGCCGCGTGGACGCTGTTGTTGGGCCGCTACAGTGGCCGTCCGGATGTCGTTTTTGGGGTGACGCGAACCGGCCGGCGAAAAGAACAGCCGGGCGAGGCGGACGGCGTCGGATTCTTCATCAACACGCTGCCGTTCCGGGTTTCGGTCGAATCCACTGCGCACCTGCTGCCGTGGTTGAGGCAACTTCGAGGCCAGTGGCTCGCGCTTCGCGAGTTCGAGCACACTTCCCTCGACAAGATCCGGCAATGGGGTGGCGCGAGCCTGCCGCTTTTTGACAGCGTGTTGGTCTACGATCATGAGCCGCCGGGTGAAACCTTGAGGAAGCTGGGAGGCCCCTGGTTGCATCGCACGTTCCACCGCCTGCAGCGCACCGATTCGCCGCTCACGGTCGTCGCTTATGGCGCGCCGCGGCTCACCCTGGAAATCGTCTACGACGCGCGTCTATTCAGTCAAAGAACTGTCTCCGGCATGACGGAGCATCTCGAGACGCTCCTGCTGAGTTTCCTTTCGCAGAAGGATGGCCCCCTCGCCAAGCTGAAAATGCTGCCGGAGCGGGAGCAGAATTGGCATCTCCGGGAATTAAACCAGACTGACGCGCGATTTGATCGAGACCAATGCGTGCATCGACTTTTTGAGCAACAGGTGCAGCGGACCCCTGGAAATACAGCCCTGGAACATCCAGAAGGAACAGTTTCCTTTCAGGAACTGAACCGGCGCGCCAACCGTCTGGCGTGGTTGCTGCGCGAATACCGCGCTGGGCCCGAGGACGTGATTGCCCTGCACATGCCTCGTGGCCCCGAGGTGGTGATCGCCGTCCTGGCGGTGTTGAAGGCGGGCGCGGCGTTCATGCCCCTGGACCCGGCACTTCCGCCTGAGCGCCGGGCGGTGATGTTGGAGGATGCCCGCCCAAAGTTTGTTCTCTGTTCCGAGGCAGGCGTTCCGGAGCTGGCCAGGTGCGGTGGTCAGGCGTTGCGCTTGGAAACACTCGAACACGGAATTGCCCGGCAGTCCACGGAGAACCTTCCAGACATCGCCGTGCCGGCCAACGCCGCGTACGTCATGTTCACATCAGGCTCCACAGGCAGGCCTAAAGCGGCCGTCGTCACCCATCGCTCCCTGGTGAACTACACCCAAGCGGTCGCCGGGGTATTCGGAACCTCGCCCGCCGACCGCCGGCTGCAGTTTGCCTCTCTGGGTTCGGATGTCTTCGTGTCGGAGGTGTTCACGTTTCTTTGCTCGGGCGCGGCACTGGTTTTCGGCCTGAACCGGGAAAACACGTCACTCCGGGAATTCCTTCGATTCCTGGTAGAGCGCCGCATTACCGTGACTGGCCTGCCATCCTCCTGGTGGAAGGAGTGGGTTTCAGCCCTCTCTACCGAAGGATTCGAACTGCCGCAATCTCTGCGCGCGGTGGCCATCGGAATGGAACGTGTGGATCCGGCGACCTTCCGGACCTGGACGCAGCTTGTCGGCCACCGAATACGCTCCTTCAATGCTTACGGGCCGACGGAAACCTGTCCCATGGTCACGATTTATGAGGCGGGCTCGTCAGCCTGGGAGGGTGCTTCGAACGTGCCGATTGGCAAACCCATCGCCAACGCCCAAGCCTACGTTTTCGATAGCGATGGGAATGTGCCTCCAGTGGGGGTTCCCGGCGAACTTTACATCGGTGGCGATGCGGTGGGGCGCGGTTACCTCAACCATCCCGAGTTGACCGCTCAGAAGTTCCTTCCCGATCCATTTCGCCAAGATCCCACCGCCCGGCTTTACCGAACCGGGGATTTGGTTTATCGCGTTCCCGATGGCAACCTCATCTTTCTCGGGCGAGTGGACCGGCAAGTCAAAATCCGCGGCTTCCGGATCGAGCCGGAAGAGATCGAAGCAACGCTCCAGCGATGCCCGGGCGTTGGTGAGTGCGCCGTCACCACGGATAGCCGGGAGCGTTTGGTGGCTTACATAACGTGGCCCGGTCCGGAGGCGCCTTTCGCAGACGCGCTTCGTTTGCACTTGTCCAGGAGCTTGCCCGCGCACATGATTCCAGGGGAGTTCCTCGTGCTAGACGACATGCCGCACACGTTCAGCGGCAAGATCGATTTTCAGGCGCTGCCGCGACTCGAAGCCACAAGGCTGAGTCCGACGTCGAGATTCCAACCACCGTCAACCCCCACGGAGAAGCGGGTCGCGGCGCTTTGGCAGGAAGCGCTCGGCATATCGTGCATGGGCGTAACCGACGACTTTTTTCATTCCGGCGGCGACAGTCTGAGCGCGACGGTTTTGATCACCCTCATCGAGCGGGAATTCGATAGGGAGATTTCCCTTGCCAGTCTGGTTCAGGCGTCCACGATCGCGCGCTTGGCCGCGATGCTGGAGTCAGACGAGCGCTCCCAGGGGAACGCGTCGCGCCACGACGTAATCCCGCTTCGATCCGAGGGATCGCTTCTGCCCCTCCTCGTCATCGCCCCGGAGGCCGATAATGCAATCCGTTTCCTCCACGTTTGCAGGCACTTGGGTAATGACCAGCCTTTCTTCGTTCTCAGAAACCCGGCCGGCGATTCGGGGCGGTTGCCAACGGTCGAGGCGCGGGCGACAGAAGTCTGCCAGACGATTCGCGCCGCACGGCTGAACGGTCCATACCTTCTCGGCGGATACTGTCTTGGGGGAATAGTGGCGTTTGAAGCGGCTCATCAACTGCTGGCCCGCGGCGAGGACGTGCGCATGGTAGTGCTCTTCGATACCCCCGCACCTGGATATCCCAAACTCCTCCAATCACTCCGAGCGGGCGTCGGGTATTTCCGCCATATTGCCCAGGATTCTGGCCGTGGAAGAGAGCGGGCTTTCCGCATCACCCTTCCCACGCTTCTTTCCGATGCGAGAACCGTTGGCCGTTTTCTCCGGGACAGGGGCCTTGCCCACATCGACAGAACGGCCCTGCGTGCCGGATGGACGCCGCGGGTTCCAGGGGGCAACATCGGGAGTAGGGCGGCGCGCTTCGCCGAGATTTACGTTCCGAAACCGCTCCATGTCCCCGTTGCACAATTCTTGCCTTTCCCCCCGCGAGTCAGACCAACTATTCAAGAACAAAGGCGGCTGGGCTGGCGTGATCTATGTCGAGCCGAATTCCATCTTCGTCCTGTGAGCGGGGATCACTGGACGATGTGGCGCGAACCGCACGCTGCCGAGATGGCGGCAATGCTGAAAGAACTGTTCCGACCGCTGAACATCCCGCGTAGCGCTGAGGTCGTCGTATGATATTTGGATTACCAACCGCACAACACTAAGCAACGAGCACCCACGAAGTGTTCGCGAAGGGGCGAACGCGTTTCGTTTAATCAAGTTGATGTATAACGGCACATTCGGAAAGTGCTTGCCCATTGAGACGCAGTGGGTCCGGCCGCATTTCCAATTTTGGCCTCTCGACCGCAGGGTTGACCCAGGGTAGCAGGCGGCAAATATTGTTTTTGTAGAGGGCGAAAGCAGCCTCCGCGTCTTCGACAGCCTGCGGGCGGTGGAGGATCGTTTGGTTGAAGTGCTGGCGACTCTTGAAAATGACGCGCAACGAGTGGCCCAAGTCGCCGGATTCGATTGGATCGTTAGTATCCCAACGAATGCTGCTTAGTATAAGGTATTCTGTCCTCATCATCTCGGGAGGAGCATGTAGGTAGTCGGCAACCAATTGCACATGAGTAATTTAGCCCCAGACCGGGCATCTTCGCTGGCGCGTGCCAAATCGCCAGACTGGGCTGGAGATCACTGCATGGGCACGCTTCGATCAGGGACCTCGACTCCCGTGCTTGAAGGCTCTTGGGGTGGATCATTTTTGCCAGGCATCCCTGGGTCAATTCTCGTTAGCGCCTAAATCTGCGCCTGACCGGAGGAAATTAGGGGCGAGCATGCCTCTGCGAAGGTTGCCGAAACAAAGTCCCGGCGGAATCGGCCGCCCGCATGGCTTCCACTACCAACTCCGGCGTCACCGTGATTGGCTCGTTGTGTATAGTCTCGCCCAGGGCTGTGGCTCGCTTTGCCACCATTTCGAGCAGTTCCGGGCTGGGGTTGCCGATGCCGATCTCGGCGAAGGTGATGGGAAGTCCCACGCTGGTCGAGAATTCCAGGACTTCATTGACAACGGACGGCGGCTGCGACTCAAGCATGAGTTGACCGATGACCCCGAAGGCAACTTTTTCACCGTGCATGTAGCCATGGGTACCAGGGGCGGTGGTGAGGCCGTTATGGATGGCGTGGGCAGCGGCAAGCCCGGAAGATTCAAAACCCAGACCGGAGAGCAGGGTGTTCGCTTCCACCAAGCGTTCCAGCGGTTCGCTGGGCCTCTGTTGTTTAAGTGCTTCGATGGCCGCGACGCCGTCTTCCAGGAGCGTCTTGTAGCAAAGCTCGGCCAGGGCGAGCGCGGTTCGCGTGGAGGCTCCGCCGCGCATGTTCTTCCTGCCTCCCTGGACGCAGACCTTGGCCTCAAACCAGGTCGCCAGAGCATCACCCATGCCGGCGACCAATGGACGCACGGGACTTTTGGCGATGACCGCAGTATCAACCAGCACGAGGTCCGGATTGCGTCGGTAAACGCGCAATTCTTCCACGATCCCATCTTCCGTGTAGATGACGGAAAGGGCACTGCACGGAGCATCGCTGGAAGCAATGGTGGGACAGTTGACCACGGGAAACGAGAGATCTGAGGCGATGGCACGGGCAGTGTCCAAAACCTTGCCACCTCCAGCTCCAATCACCACCCGTGCTTTCATGGCTTTCGCCGCCTGACCTCCACGACGGATTTCCGCCGGAGTACACTCACCGGTGAACGGGAAGACCTCGTAGGTCATCCCCACCGCCGCGAAGGTCTTTGCCCAAGTCTCCGCCAGCAGGCGAATGGCGTTGCGCCCGGCAACAATAAGGGCGGGTCCATCAAGCCCGAGATTGCGGATCTCGGCGCCGAGTTGCTCTGTGGCGTGGGGGCCCTGCGTGTAGCGGGCGGGAGAGCAGAATACCTTAACCGGGATTTCCATTTTGGCCTCCAAACGCTGAGCGTAACACCATCGCCCGGATTGCGAGCAAGTTATTGGCAACGCACCGCCGGAAGCCGTACCACAGTACCTATGAGAAGCGGGCGGTGCCCCTTCCTGGCCGCAAGGCTATGCCGGGTTGCAAGTCACCCTAATCTTCACTGACACGTCCACTCGTCCGCTCGAAGCTACATTATGGAAATGGGTTCCGCCATTGCTCCGGTCTGGATCTCTCATTGCAAATCCATGCCTGCCAGGGTGAAGTGTCTCCGGACGTTCTGTCCTGCCAGCAATCCTTTCAGTACCCGTACCGATCAACTCAATCTTCGGTAGTGGCTCAGTTTCCTGAGTGGGCGGTTGCAGCCAAGGGGATTGCCGAGTACGCCGTCCTTTACCCAGAACTTCGGATTGCACCTGGGGAAACGTTCGCGAACATAAGGCAACAAGGCGGGATCTACTTCCTCGAACCTCATTTGGACCCGTGAGGGTTAAATCTCCGGTTAGCCGACGTCCAAGTGAATCGGGATCACAACACCCTTCGCGTTAATCGGGGGTAAGCGTCCAGAACACGTTGTCCTTCGACCATACTCCGTAAGAGGCCCAATCTGATCCATATAACATGTTCCGCGGTCCCTATGTCTTCTATTCATTTCAAGTCAGTTCTTAATCTTGGCGAGGAACAACGTAGCGATGTTGGTGCAGACACCCGGATGACTCGCACACCGCGGTACGAGCCATTTGCGTCATCCACTCTTCGGTGGGATACCGGGTGATGCCCGCCAGGCTTACGCGCCCCGTCTCCAACGAGTTGAAGAACAGGAAGTAATAGGTGGCCAGACCTCGCCAGGCAAGCAGTTCGAGTGCTTTCCCTAACTGATGATGCATTCGGGAGAACAGGCTCTAAAACGGGGGTTCCTCTGCGCACCTCAGGCGAGCCTTACAAACCGAGGTAGGGCCGGGGATCGGGAAAGTCCTGCTGCAACTCGGTACTCGCATCCGGGTGCCCGTAACCGTCGAGTTCCTGGAAGCGCTCCAGCAGAATTTCGTGGAACAGCCCCGCGCGGATGGCCTGGACGTGCAGGTGGGGATGTCAGTTGCCGTTTTCTGGCGGCCCCCCCACCTCGGCGAAAACCGTGCCAGTCTCCAGGGCCTGACCGGGTTCTACTCCCACGTTCTGCAAGTGGGCATACACGAACACCGGCCCGTCCGAGGCCAGGAAGACGCGCGTTCCCCAACCGCCGTCGCGGTCCGGGTCGTGGTCCACCAGGATGACTTTGGCCGGAAAATCCATGGCGACGCGGGTACCTTGCGGCACCGTGCAATCCACGCCCAGGTGCAGAAAGTTGCCCGTTGCTTCCAGATAGCTCCCGCGCCAGAGGCGGCTGCGGTTCTCCAGGTAGCCACCGTATGACCACACCACGCCGTAGCGGCGATGAACCTCATCCATCATGCGCTCGCAGACGGGGGGATCGAGAAACGGGTTGCCCGCGGCGGAGAACAGCTCGCGATGCTCGCCGCTCCACCGGACGGCCTCGGCCTCCAGACTCACGTGGCAGTATTTGCCACCCTGCAATTCGGGAAACATCAGATCGTGCTCACCGGATCGTGCGCCTGAATGTAGGCCAGGATCTCCTTGGCAGCTTCCGTATACGCCGCAATCTTGCTGTAGTCGAGATCGACGTTATTGAGATATTGCAGGATGAGAGAGTCACCCACGCGGGCGCATGGCAGGATTCCGGCGAAGAAAAAGCCCAGCTTTTCGAATTCCTGGGTCAGCAGGAAGGTGGCCGGGTCTTCCAGGTTCAGAAACAGGTTGATGGCGGCCACCTGCTGCAGGCAAAAGCCGCGCAACAGTTTGCGCACCTCGCGGACCACGCCATCGCCGTATCGGGCCACGAAGATCTCCGCACAACCTTCTGCCGCGTTGACGCTGCTCAGGATTTCCGGTGTCCCCGCGGGTGGCGCCCCGAGCGACGGCGTGCCGAAGCCATGTTCAACGCCCAGGTTGCGATAGAGTTTGGCCACCATGTCGCGGTGGTGGGCCGGCGCATACAGCGTCAGACGGCGGGGCGTTTCCATGTACTTGAAAGCCAGCACTACGCTGATGCGCTGTGATGCGTCGCCGGCGATGCCTTTGAATTTCCAGCTTACCGGACTGGTGGCCAGCAGGATGCCACAGTCGTTGAAGCCTCCCTTGACCAGCGCCTTCTGCGTAAAGACGTGGTTCGCCACCGCGTAAGCGTATATCCCGGCCAACTCGCGTGGCTTCGGTGTGGCGAGGAGGAAATCTTGCAGCCGGCCGAGGGCGCCCTGCCCGCGGTACTCCACATTCACGAAGACGAAGGTAAGTTCGGCGATGCGGTCTTCCGGGTACTGGTAGAGGAGGGCGCCGTGGCCCATGAAAACGTTGTCTTCGGTGACCGCCACGGCGGAGATAAGTTCGCCGCTCCGGTTCAACTCCACCAGGCGGGCGGGATAATAAATGTGGTCGTCGAAGAAGCTGTAGCCATGGGATTTGTAGGCGCACCGGGAAACCTCAATGGCTTCCTCCTCGCGCATCAGCCGCACGCCGTACTTGATCTTCTGTGTGATGGCGGCGGGTTCGGCCGTGGGAAGCGCCTCGGGAGCGCTGGTTTCTCCGGCAGGCGCGGGCAGATACTTGATCAGGTGCGTTTCCTTGCCCAGAGGGCCGAGGTTGTGGAAGGAGCAATCATCCATGATGGTCTTCATCAGGAACACGCCCATGCCGGCGGACTCACCGGGCCGATACTCGGGGATATGGCTCGGATCGAAGGGCATGCCCATTTCATGAATGATGATGCGGATGCCGCCCGGAAGGTGTTCGCAGGTGATGTCGAAGGCCTGACTTTCCTCAGCGTCATAGCCGTGCTGCATAACGTTGGTGACGGCCTCTTCCACCGCCAGTTCGATCTGGCTCAGACTGGCGCCCTGGAAGCCGTAGTGGGCGGCAGCTTCCCGCACGAACGACTGGGCCAGTTGCAGGTACGGCATTTGGTTGGGCAAGGTCAGTTTCAGTGTGTCGGAGTGCGGCGCATGAGGAGCGGCGTCAGCGAGGCTCAAGGGCTGCCTCCGTGGACTCATAGACCGGAAACAGCGCGCAGAAACCAGCCATTTCCATTGTGCTTTTGACCGTGTCGCGCAGACCGCTAAACCCCAACACACCGCCGCCCGCATGGATCTTCTTTCCAGCCAGAAGGATAGCCCGCAGCCCGGCGCTGCTGATGTACTCCACGCCCTCAAAATCCAACACCATTCGCCGGCTTTCGGAGTTGATGCTCTTCAGGCACGTTTTCTCGAATTCCGGCGAGGTAATGGCATCCAGGCGCCCGGCGACGCACAGGACTACGGCGTCGCCGGCATGGGTCGCTGTAATCGTCATAGTGCTCCTTCCTGATACAGGACTTGCGTAACCGATTATTCAGAATTTTATTTTTCGCAACTTAGGCAGCACGGATTCTACACCCGTTGGCCTCCGTTGAAAGCGTTTTCTTCACGCTGCCTTTCCCGAGCGAGTTGGGGCCCAGGAAGGGGCCAGATCTGCCTCCTCCGGGTTCGGAAAAACTCGGAAGTGCCTCTTTTCAAGCCGATTCCTCATACACCTCTCCGTCATCCCTCCTTCCTTGACCTCTTGGCTTATGTAACACCCTACTTGTAGAAGTGTGGTCGGTCAACGAACTGCGGCCGGGGAGGCCAGATCAGCTGCAAAGGCGGTTCGGACTGAAAAACGCCCTTCCATGACACTGGGGAGAATCAAGATCGCCCTGGTCACGTGGATGTGTAGTCGCCTTATCGTCCTATGGTGCAGGGGTTCATCTTCGCCAAGACGGAACAAGGCAAGACCAACGGCCTTGCTTGCATTGCGGCCTTTGCGGCTTCGCGGCTTTGGGTGAGATCTTTTGTTCGCAATGTGTCCGCCGGTCCGGTCGGAGCGTAATTCGGACAGGGCGGGTTCGCGGACCGCCCTGCGGGTTGACTATCGGTAGAGCCCGAAGTGCATTCGGTAAATGGGCACGGACATGTATGCCAAAAGGCCGTTCACGCAGTAGAGAATCCAGAAGCGCTGGGGAAGGTCGCGCCAGCGGAAGATAATTAGAAGGGTGGCAACAATCTCCCACGGGACGCTGAGCAGCCCTGCCAGGTCAGCCATCCAAGCCAACAGATCCAGCCGGCCGAAATAACCGGAGATTTCCGATAAAGCGATGGGTATGACGTAAGCTGGCGGCAGAATCATCCCCACCGCCGTGAGGTATTTCGCCGCTCTCGCCAGGATTTGGTCTCTCGTGGGCATCGTCAAGGGAACGGATGCTGCGGTTTAGTTGTACGGGCCGAATTCGGCGACGGCGTCGAACATGGCGAAGACGTTCTCGACGGGCGTTTCCTCGAGGATATAATCATGGCTGGCCCCGGCCACATATCCGCCCCCGGTTTTCATGATATCGAGAACCCTGCGCGTTTCTTCCCGAACGGACTCCGGTGTTCCCTTGATCAGCACGTGGTGAGAATCAATCGCCCCGTTGAACAGGATTTTGTCGCCAAAGGAGCGCTTCAGCGTGGCCAAGTCCATCCCCTCGCAGGAAGGCTGGACGGCGTGCAGGCCATCCAGCCCCGCCTCGATCATTTGCGGAATCAGCGGGGCGTATCCACCGCAACAGTGCATCATCACTTTCAGACCGTAGGCGCGCCCCAATCGGGCCAAGCGCTCGAGGTGGGGAAGCATGAAACGCCGGAAGAAATTGACAGTCATCACCGGGCCACGCTGGGTGCCGAAATCGTTCCCGATAAAAAAGATGTCGAGGGCTCGCGCCGCGGCATCGAAGATGCGCTGGCTTACGTGCGCGTAGAAATCCACGAGGTGCTGCAAGACGGTGTCCACCAACTCCGGCTCATCGTACATTTTAAGAAAGAGAACGTCCATACCCAGCAGGTCCACGGCATCGTGGAAGAAGGGCGACCAATCTCCTCCCAAGATGGCATATTTCCCTTCGTACTGTTCCGCGTGCTGTCGAATGGGGGAGACGTCCATCCAAGCTGGGTCCGGCCAGGGATAAGCGTGGACTTCCGCGATCGTCGCCTTCGCCAGAGAATGACTCATGGGCTGGCCGTACCTATACCCCGCGCGCTCGATGCCAAAGATCGTGCGAGAGCTCGCGCCTGGCGAGAGGGTAAATTCCGGCCCGGCATAAACCGCGAAAACCCTGCGAAAATCATCCCCCAGCCGCACGCGCAGCCCCTCGTCATCCAATCCTGCGGCCCGCTTCGCCTTTTCCCAGAACTCCGGCGATGACCCGCACCATGCCGGAACGCGGTCGGGCGGGTGGTGCTCAAAGGCGGTCATCACCCTTTTTCTGGAGGTCATGGCGCAGGAACACCTTGCCATAGAGTAGCGCTCACCTTCAGGTTAGCACGAGGGGGAATTAAGAACTGCCGACCTGAAGGTCGGCGCTACGACCTGCGAAGCTTTGATTCTATAAAGTCGTCGGCCCCTTAGAGCCGGTAGACTTGCGTTGAGTCCTGACCAGGGACTGCCGGGAAAGGAGCCGACGACTTTATAGAATCAAAGCTTCGCACGCACTATTTCACGCCGCCAAGCGTTTGGCGGTGGCGCGCTTGGCGTGGAGCTTCAGTACGCGCTCCGCGATGTGCTCGGCGCTCAGGCCGAACCACTGCATCAACTCCCAGGGCTTGCCGGAGAGGCCAAAGCAATCGGGAACGCCCACCCGATCGAGCAGAAGCGGCGACTGGAAATTCTGACGGTTTTCGAGAATCGCTCCCGCCACGATGTTGCCGAAGCCTCCCACCTGATGTTCTTCCGCGGTCACCACGAGCCCGGTTTCTTCCGCCGCGCGCACAAGCGCCGCCACGTCCAGAGGCTTTACGGTGTGCACGTTCAAAATGCGCGTTTCGATCCCCTGCTCTTCCTTCAGCAGCCACGCGGCGCGCATCGCTTCCGGCACCATGGGCCCACAAGCCACAATGGAAACATCTTCACCTTCGCTTAGATAGTCCGTGGAAAGCACGGTTTGAAACGCCTCGACGAAGCGCGGCTTGGCGCCTCGATAGCGGATGACGTTGGCCACTCCGAATTTGAACGGCGTTTCGCGCGTGGTCACGACGGGTGTGGCCTCGCGCGCGTAGCGGATGTAGACCGGCCCCTGCAAATCGATCAGGCTGTAAAGCGTGGCCCGCTCCGTCTCCACCGAGTCGCACGGCGCAACCACGTGCATATTGGGAAGGATGGCCATCAAGGCAATCTCTTCCAGCGCCTGGTGCGTGGCGCCGTCTGCTCCCACGGAAATGCCTCCGTGCGCGCCGGCAATTTTGACGTTCAAGTTGGAGTAACAGATGGTGGTGCGAATCTGGTCCCAGCATCTCCCGGAAGCGAACACGCCGTAAGTTCCGGCGACCGGGATCAGACCCTCTTTCGCCAGGCCGGCGGCCACTTCCATCATGTTCTGCTCGGCAATTCCCACGCTGAAGACTCGATTCTTGCGCTCGGGGTGCTTGGCCTCGAAATCCGTGATTTTGATCGAGCCGGAGATGTCGGCGTGCACGGTCACCACACGCTCGTCGGCGCCGGCCGCTTCCAGGCCTCGCCCAAAGCCCATGCGCGTGGGGTCCATGTCAACTTTCATCGCATCGCCCGAATTCCACCAATAATCGCGCTGGAACCGCGGCAGCTTGGCTCGCGCTCGGGTGGAGGCTGTTAGAGCGTGCGCCTGGGCCTTCGCCAGCATCGCCGCCTGCCGCTCGGGGGGCATCGCTGGGGTCGAGAGATCGACCATCGCTTTGTCAAACTTGGCGCGGTCGGGGGCGATGCCGTGCCAGCCTGCCTGATTTTCCATGAAGGAAACACCCTTCCCCTTTATCGTGTGGGCAAGGAGTACCGTGGGGCGCAGGGGGGTGGAGGCAGCGCGCTCAAAGGCCGACAAAATGTCGCTTAGGTCGTGCCCGTTGACTTTCAGTACGTTCCAGCCGAAGGCCGCGTACTTCTCGGCGAGGGGGTCGATGTCCATCACGTCGCGCACCCAGCCGTCAATCTGCAAATCGTTTTTGTCGATGATTCCGCACAGGTTATCCAGCTTGTAGTGCCCCGCGGCCATGGCGGATTCCCAAATGCTTCCCTCCTGCTGCTCGCCGTCGCCCATAATGCAATAGACGCGGTAGGGCCGCCCCGCCAGCTTGCCAGCGAGCGCGTTGCCCACCGCCACTCCCAATCCCTGGCCCAGGGAGCCGCTGGAGACCTCGACGCCGGGCAATTTCAGACAATTTGGGTGGCCCTCGAACCTCGCGCCGAACTGGCGGAGCAGCACGGTGTCGTCCAAGGGGAAATATCCCGCCTTCCCCAAAGCCACATAGAGCGCCGGAGCCTTGTGCCCCGCCGACCAGAAGACGCGGTCGCGGTCGGGCCAGGCGGGGTCCTGGGGATCGTGGTTAAGCACACGCAAATAAAGCGCCGCGGCGATATCCATGATGGAGAGCGTGCCCCCCGGATGGCCCGACTCGGCGGCAAAAATGTCGATAATGTCGACCGCGCGCAGCTCCGCAGCGGCTTGTTTCAGCTCCTCAAGGCCCAGCCGTGGGCCGCGCTGCTCAATCGTAGAAGCCATATCCCTGCCTCCCCAAACAAGTGTCGGGCATTATGTCGCATCGGTGCGAGGATTGACGCGGTCGCAGCCCTCGCCCCAAAGCCGGCCGCCGGCCATTCTGGTGTTGACCCCACGATTTCGGGCATAGAGTCAATCCGCTTATTTTCAACAAAATAGGTTCGCCGATCGATGCCATGCGATGGTGTCCCACCTTCGCACACCAGTGTCCCGCCGTGTGCGACCTTGTCGGCCCGCGTCCCACTTTGCACGCACCAAGCCACCCTCGGGCATGTTTGAAAACTAATTCCAGAAAGCTGCCCCAAGAGTTCAGCGATCGCCTTGACTCCCTCCCGCGTCCGGTGCTAATTTCACAACCGCTTCAGGAACTGGCAGCCCAACTCGCGAGAGCTGAGGAGAAAGGTACCGACCGTGGGACCCGAATTGGAGACATACAGAGGCAACAGGATCACGATCGGTGTAATGATCTTTCTGGGATTGAATGCGGCTTTTCTCGTCGCCGCTGCTTTCGGCGGCCCTCCCGACAACGGCTTTCGACTCTTCACGGTTATCCTCCTGGCCATACCGACCCTGCTGTTCTTCTGGGTCAAATCCGTCCGGATTTCCCTTCACGATGATGGCCTTACTTATCGGTCGATATTCGGCGAGAAGGAAATGCGCTGGGACGCGCTCGAGCGTTTCGAATACGGGGCGATCAAGCAGCGAGTGAACTTCATTCCCGTCGGAACTTACTACCATTTTAAACTAGTTGACGCCGACGGCAGAAAGCTGCGGTTCGGGAACCGTGTGGGGCATTGCGCCAAACTCGGTTCGAAGATCATCGACCTGTCCTACCCCGCGCTCTTCCGCAAGGTTGTGGAACGGTTCAACGCCGATCAGGAAGTGGGTTTTGGCGCGATCCGCGTGAGCCGGAACGGCGGCATCAAAGTGAAGAAGTTTTTCGGCGGCTTCAAGGAAATCCCTTGGAACCAGGTCTCCAGTTACAACATACAGAATGGGTACTTCTATGTCTGGCCGATCGGCGTCAAACGGACGCGCGGGCCGCGCATCCGCGAGGTTCCCAACGCCTTTGTCCTGCTGGGGCTTATGAATGCCGTCTTGAAGCCCAATGCTTAATCTTGCCTCCCGATTTAATGAACTTCTCTCCCCCACACCACGTATGAGGATGCAGGGGGAGGGTCACGCATGAAAATTCAACGTGTAGATCGAAATAGCAGCCAGGGTGCAGGATGCAGGTTGCTCCAAGCAGTCCAAGTCGCCGCCATAGGCTTGCTCCTGGTGACGGCTTTGCCCCTTTCGGCGCAGGAAAAGCAAGACTCCGTCACGATCGGAACGGGAAAGGGTGACAGCATCGGATTTGTCGCGAGCAAAGGTGCGGATGCAAAGGATGTTGGTTTGCCCTTGTACCCTGGGGCGCGGTCGCATAAGGAAAAGTCCGAAGACAGTCCGGCATTGCAGCTCGGCTTGTGGGGTCACGCCTGGGGTTTCAAGCTGGCCGTGCTGAAGTTGGAGTCGAATGATCCCCCCGATAAGATCACGACCTTCTACCGCAAAGCGCTGGCCACCTACGGCAAAGTCTTGAATTGCGCCGACTCGACGAAGGCAGCGGAGGGTCAGGATAAGGCGGCCTCAAAGAATGCGCTGGATTGCCAGGACGACCACCCCGAGAGTGGAGAAACCCTTCTAAAGGCTGGCGCAAAAGAGAAACAACACATTGTTAGTGTCAAGCCGGAGGGGAGCCTGAGCGTCTTCCAACTCGTCTATGTCGAGACGCCACCGTCCGACGACAAGAAGTAGCCGTCGCGGCCTGAGGGTCGCGAACCCTAACAAGATCGCACCACTGAGGCACAGAGGTCACTGAAAGAAGTACTTCTGCTTGTGCAGATAGAGATGCCGGATCATGAGTTTGTTGACCCGCTATTCTTATCTGCGTCTCTTCTCCGTGACCTCTGTGCCTCTGCTATGAAAATAGGCGGAAGTCCTTTAGAATCAGTACCGGTTTATTGGATCAAAACCGCCCATTTTCATCGTCAGTGGCGAGCCGCAGGCTCATGGCAATCTGTGGTGAAAGCCTTCCTGTATTGCGGCTCAGCCGCGCCAGGCCCCCCGTGGTGATTCTTTTCTGTTTTCCACTAGTCAGACTAGGAGAGCCGTGGTATACTCCTAGACAGACTAGGAGCCGAACATCATGGGCAAACCCGCCGAAATACTCCCCGGCACGCTCGACATGCTGATCCTCAAAGCGGTATCGCTCGAACCGCTCCATGGATACGGCGTGCTGCTACGCATCCGGCAGATCTCGGGAGACGCGCTGGAGATTCCGCAAGGATCCTTATATCCGGCGCTCTACCGCTTGGAACATCAGGGACTCCTCGCGGCCGAATGGGGTCAAAGTGAGAACAACCGGCGAGCAAAATACTACACGCTGACTGGCGCAGGGCGGCGGCGCCTGCGTGAGGAGACCGCAGGCTGGAACCGGCTTGTTTCTGCCATTGCCGCAGCCTTGAACACGACATCGGAGGAGGTGTGACATGTTGGCCCGCATACGTTCTCTGCTCCGCGCGCTGGTGTCCCGACGTGATTTCGAAGCCGGCATGACGGAGGAACTACGCTTTCATATCGAGCAATACACTGACGAACTCGTGCGCTCCGGAATCCCCCCGGAGGAAGCGCGGCGACGGGCGCGCATGGATTTCGGCCGGGTCGACACTGTCAAGGGCGACTGCCGCGAGGCGCGCGGCCTCATGCTTTTCGATGAACTTAGCAGGGAGTTCCGCTATGCCGCCCGTTTGCTGCGAAAGACGCCGGGATTTACGACGACCGCACTTCTGACCGTCGCGCTTTGCCTGGGCGCCAATTTGACGATCTTCGCGGTGATCGACTCGATCCTCCTCCGTCCGCTGCCGTTTCCCGATGCCCAGCGGCTTGTGACTTTGTACAATACCTACCCGAAGGCAGGCGTCGAGCGCGATGGCTCCTCGCTGACCAATTACTACGAACGCCGCGGCCGCACTCCCGCTTTCAGCTCTCTCTCGATCTACCGCTTTGGCACCGCCATCGTCGGAGAACCCGGCTCAACCGAGCGGGAGCAGACCACCCATGTGTCTCCGGATTTTTTCACCACTCTGGGGGTCGGCCCATTCATGGGACGCGGGTTCACGGAGCAGGAAACCACTTATCAAACGAACGCTGTCGCTATCCTCACCTACGACTATTGGCGCCAACATTTCAATGCCGACCCTCACGTGATAGGTCGGCAGATTCGTGTGGACGATCTTCCGAAAACCGTGATCGGCGTCTTACCTCCGGGCTTTCACTTACTCTCTTCCCAAGCTCAACTGTACTTCCCGCTGGCTTCGCGGCCTGAAGATCGCGCTCCCAGGCGCCGGCACGCCGGGGGGAATGTCATCCAAATGATCGCCCGGCTCAAACCGGGCGCCACACTCGATCGAGCCCAGTCGCAAATCGATGCACAGAATGCCAGCCTGGAGACAGACGACCCCCAGGCTAAAATGATTGCAGACGCCGGATTTCGCACTATCGTGACTCCCCTCCATGCCGACCACGTCGCCGCGGTTCGTCCTACGCTGCTGCTCCTGCAAGCCGGCGTGTTGGTGCTTCTGCTGATTGGCACGGTCAATCTCGCCAACCTGCTTTTGATCCGCGCGAACGGCCGGGCCAAGGAGATTGCGGTTCGGCAAGCGCTGGGAGCAAGCCGGACGCATCTGGTACGTGAGGTGCTAGTCGAGACCACGCAGATCACGCTCTTCGGCGGACTCATCGGCCTCGCAGTTGCAGCCGGGGGGATCCGCCTGCTAACTGTGCTGGGCGCCGACCGTTTACCCCTGGGAGCGCAGATTGCCTTTGATGCGCGCCTGGCGCTGGCCGCCCTGCTGGCAGCCATCGCCATGGGCATCGCGCTCGCCATGCCCATCATCTGGCTCCATTTTCGAGGTTCGGGGAACGCCCTTCGATCTGAAACCCGCAGCGCCACCACGGGCCGCGCGGCGCAAACCCTCAAGCAGGGCTTCGTTGTCGCCCAGATTGCCTTGGCGTTTGTGCTGTTGGCCGGCGCTGGACTACTCGGACTCAGTTTAAAGCGTGCAATGGCCATTTACCCTGGTTTCGAGGCTGATCACGTCCTTACCGGCCAGGTCTCCATGATCGGAAAGAAGTATCCCGCCGCCTCGGCCGGTCTGGCATTTACCGATAGGTTGGTGGACGAACTCGACCGCCAACCGGGAGTGTTGTCCGCAGGCGTGGTAAACAATGTGCCTTTCAGTGGCAGAAGCGGCAAGAGCGCCGCTACCGTGAAAGGGTACGTCCGTAGGCCCGGCGAACCCCTGCTCGGCCACTATTCGTATGGCGTCGGCGGTGACTATTTCCGCGCCATGGGCTTTCATTTGCGGGCGGGACGATTCCTCAAGGCAGCAGACTCCCGCCGTCCGGAGCGAGTCTGCGTGGTCGACGAGGATTTCGCGCGTCACTACTGGCCACATACCAGCCCTTTGGGCCATCAACTCTTCCAGGGTTCCGAACCGGGTCCTGATACGGAGGCATTCACGGTCGTCGGCGTGGTAGACAGCATAAAACAAGCCGGCCTGACCGACGAGACCGCGCAAGGCGCGGTCTATTATCCGTATATTTATCGACCGGAGAGCGATATCTTCGTGGTCACTCGCACCAGCATCCCGCTGGAATCCCTTCGCTTGACGCTTCAAAGGGTCGTTCGGCAAGTTGATCCCGAGCTTTCGGCAAACGATATCCAATCGATGGGCGATCGCATCGCCGACAGTCTTGTCTCCCGCCGCTCACCGGCGCTCCTGGCGGGGTTATTCTGCGGAATCGCGCTGCTGCTTACCGGAATTGGCACTTATGGCGTGTTGAGCTACGCGGTGGCGCAACGGGGCCGCGAGATCGGCGTTCGCATGGCGCTCGGAGCGCAGCCGAGCCAGATTCGTACCCAATTCCTCACTCTCGCCCTGCGTCTGTTTATTGGCGGCACGGCACTCGGCAGCGTGGGCGACTGGCTGACCGGGAAGGCTATGCAGAGCGTTCTGTTCCACGTCCCCGCTCTGAGCATTTTCGCGCTCGGTTGTGCCGCTGGCATCATGGCGCTGATATCTCTCGTTGCCTGTCTGTTGCCTGCGAACCGCGCTGCCCGCATCTCTCCGATGCAGGCTCTTGCGGAGCAGTAGAAAATCCGTCTGCCATGAAACTCGGCGGATAAGGACGAAGCGGGGTAGCCATCAGAGGTAAGCAGAGTTTGCTTTCCTCTGCGGTACTTTCAGATCGAAAACTCAACCGGTTCATTGCCGGGCAATGAAAAAGGACCGCGGAGGAATTCGCCTCGGAGGCGAATACCTCCGCGCTACGACGCTGAGTCTGCAACATGCGATAGAATGAGGGGGCACTATTCAACCAAGACCCGCACGGTTGGTGAGTGGGGAGCATTCATGTCAAAAAGGGTTTGGCTTCTTCTGAGCGCGATGACACTTGGGGCGATGGGATGGGCGCCCGGGCAGGTAGCGCATCAACACCACCCTCCGGAGTCGACGAGCGCGTACATCCAGGCTTTGGAGGATCCTAGCCGAAACGAGTGGCAGAAGCCGGAAGATGTGGTGCGGCACCTGGGTCTTAAGCCGGGGGAAACGGTCGCTGACATCGGCGCAGGCTCCGGATATTTCACGGTGCGTTTGGCGCGCGCCGTGGGACCTGGCGGAAAGGTCTACGCGGTGGATATTGACCACGGGATGCTGAATTATATTGAACAGCGCGCGAGGGAGGAACGCCTCGCGAATATTCAAACCGTCCTCGCCGACCCTCACGACCCTAAACTACCGGGCTCTTCAGTAGACCTGATTTTCATTTGCGATACCCTCCACCACATCTCGGGCCGGGAGAAGTATTACCCGCTTCTGGCAAGGAGCTTAAAGCCTGGGGGAAGGTTCGTCGACGTCGATTTTCAAAAGAGGCAGCTGCCCATCGCCCCCCCGGTGGAAATGAAAATTGCCAAGTTTGCCATGATCGATGAGGCAAAGTCCGCTGGGTTTCATTTGGTGAAGCAGTTCGAGTTCCTGCCCTATCAGTATTTCCTGGTCTTTCAGCACTGATAGCGCCCGGCAAGACTGTCCTGATACGGTCAGCGGCGCAAAGCAATCGGAGGCCCCTTCCCCACAAGGATCATGCATAGAACGTCGACCTTCACCTGAGCGCTTGGAATACATGCACTTGAACCCGGTTAAGAAGGAGCTGGTAAAGCGGCGGGAGGACTGGCGTTGGTCGAGCTGCAACAATTGTGCGTTGGATAAGGCAACGGAAGCGGCGTGCCCCAACCCGATTGGTTACGTGCGATTGCCATAGGGATATCGCGCATGAGAATGGACCACCGTCAGGAAAGCGCGGTCCGTGCCTACCAGCAGGCATGGGCGTCCAGCCCATGCGTTATCGGCGTAGCGCCTGTTCGGTAGGTCCGCGGTTCTTCCGCTAAATTGGGAGTTTTTCTAGAATGGCAGGTAAAAGCCGCGGACCTTGAAAAACAGGTCCGCGCTACGGTACCTGCTACTCCGTTCCCTCATTCTGCTCTCAGGGCAACCGTAGGATCCGCCTTGGTGGCCCTCCGCGCCGGGAGGTAACACGCGAGCAGGGCTACGATGATGACGATCATGGATACCATCGTGAAGGTCAGGGGATCAGCGGCGCTAACCTCGTAGATCAGACTTCGCAGGACGCGCGCGAGTACCAGGGCCGCGACGACGCCCAACGCCACGCCGGCGAGCGCGAGCTTGATACCCTGCAAGATGACGAGCCGTTGCACGCCCCAAGGCGTGGCGCCCAATGCCATGCGTAATCCAAACTCGTGGGTGCGTTGGTTCACGGAGTACGAGATCACCCCATAGGTTCCAATGGCCGCTAACACCATGGCTAGTGCAGCGAACAGGCCCACCAGAAAGAAGGCAAATCGAGGCGCGGAAATGCTGGCATCGGTAATCTGATCCATCAACCGGACGTCGCCCAATGCCAGGGAAGGATCCAGCCGGCTGACTTCGCGCCGCACGGCCGCCAGTACTTGCCGTGGGTCAGAGTCGGCGCGAACCACAATCGATAAGTTCGAGTTGGACCGCTGAAGATACGCCATCCAAAAAGCTGACTCCGCGCCGCTGCTATTGGGTTTGTCTTTCACGTCACCCACGACGCCCACGATCCGCAGCCAGTCACCCTCCTTCGGCGTATCGCTAAAGGTGATTCGTTGCCCCACCGCATTCTCATGCGGCCAGTAGCGCCCGGCCATGGCCTGGTTGACGATTAACGCCAGCGGCGCATCCTTGTTATCGGCTTCGGTAAAGAAGCGCCCGTGGACGAGCGGAATACCCAGGGCGCGGAAGTAGTCGGGCGTCGCATAGTGATATCGTGCATGGAACCCTTGATTCGGAGGGGGCTTCTTTCCCTCGATGTCGAATCCGGTATTCTCGTCGTAGCCAGTCCAAGGCAAGTCGCTGCCCGCGCCGGCTCTCCGTACACCCGGGATGTTGCTGAGGTTGGTCACCAGTTGGTCACAAAAGCGCGAAACTGCCTCGCCGGTCTTGTAATCTGCTTCCGGCAGCGGAATACTGGCGGTGAGAACGTGCTCCGGACGGAAGCCCGGGTCCATCCGCAGCAGGTTTGCCAGGCTGCGGAGCATCAGACCGGCTCCGATCAAAAGCACGCAAGCAAGGCTCGCCTCAGCGACCACCAGAACACTACGGAGCCGGGTATGGCGGCCGCTGCCCGTGGAGCTTCGACCGCCCTCGCGCAATCCCTGTTGCAGATCTGTGCGCGAAACCTGCAACGCGGGCACGAAACCGAAAAGGAATCCGGCGGCGATGGCCACCAGCAGGGTGAACGCCAGGACTTGAGCATTGACGTGGATTGCGTCCACGCGCGGAAAGTCCGCTGGTAACAGAGAAATCAGCGCTCTCACGCCGCCCATGGCCACCGCAACTCCCAGGCTGCCTCCCAGAAGTGAAATCAGAAGACTTTCCGTCAGCATCTGGCGAATCAATCTTGACCTCGGTGCGCCCAGGGCAGATCGAACCGCGAGTTCCCGCTGGCGCGCCGCGGCCCTGGCCAGGAGCAAATTGGCCGCATTCACACAGGCAATCAGCAAAACCACACCGACCGCTCCCAACAAAACCAGCAGCAAGCGTTCGCTGGAACCTGCGATTTCCTGGTACAAAGGAATCAACATGATCTGCCAGTCCGAGCCTTGATCGCCATGTTCGCGTTTAACCTGGGCTAGCAGACCATTCATCTCCGCTTGCGCACGCTCCGGCTTCACCCCCGCTTTGAGCCGCCCAATGCCCTCCATGTAGTGCGACCCACGATCATTCGGATTTCCTTCAAAGGTGAACGGCCACCAAGCGTCGACCGTGTCGCCATAGCCGAGTGGATGAAAGTCATTCCCCGGGTGCTCGGCGCCAGGCGGCATTACGCCCACCACCGTGAACGGCTGCGAATCCAGCGTAATGTTCTTTCCGATGATGTCTGGAGTTGCGGTGAACTGCGTGCGCCACATCCTGTCACCCAAGATCACGAGCCGCCCGTTTCCCGGTATCTCGTCATGCTCGTCGAATTCACGCCCTCGCTCCGGACCGAGACCGAGCACCCGAAAGTACCCGGCAGTGACCCGAAACGCGTTAAGCTTTGCCGGCTGCCCTGAGCCTGAAAGCTGGAGGTCGGCGCGCGTGAAGGCGGCGAGTGCATCGAAGGAGCGGCTGCGCGCCCGAAAGTCGCGAAAATCAAATGGGTTGAGGGGAAACTTGGGAAAGGTGCGGCCGGTGAAGAATACCCGGACTATGCGATTCTGCTCGGGGTATGGGAGCGGCTTCAACAGAACGCCGTCTATGACGCTGAAAATCGCGCTATTGGCGCCAATGCTCAAGGCCAGCGTCAGCAAAATCACTGCCGCAAACCCGGGGCTTTTACGGAGAGCCCTGAGGGCATAACGGAGATCCTGGCCAAGGTTTTCGATGTAATCCGTGCGGCGCATATCGCGGCATTCCTCCTTGATCTGTTCCACCCCGCCCAGCCGGCGCAAAGCCGCGAAACGCGCTTCGGCCGGCGCCATGCCCGCGGCAAGATTCTCCTCGATTTGCTGCTCGAGGGGAAACCCCAGTTCCCTGTTCAGTTCTTGCTCCACCCGGCCCCGCCGCAATAGGGAGCGTAGCCGCATGCGAATCAGGTTCCACCAGCGCTCAGCTTTCACTTAAAGGCTCTCCTAAACCATCCGGATCACGAGTCCCACGGCATTCGAGAGGCGGTCCCACTGAGCAAGTTCCTTCTCAAGTTGGGCGCGGCCGGCTTTCGTGAGGTTGTAGAACTTCGCTTCGCGGCCGGTTTCGGTCAAGCGCCACTCGGCGCGGATCCAGCCCTGCTGCTCCAGTCGATGTAGGGCAGGATACAATGCGCCCTGCGTGATCTGAAGCGCGTCGTTGCTAACCTGCTCGATCCGCTTGGCGATGGCCCACCCGTGCTTCGGTTCGAGTGAAATCGTCTTGAGAATCAGCAGGTCCAGCGTTCCCTGAAGCAAATCGGAGGGTTTACCCATAGTCGGTTCCAACACCTAATTCATCTACAATGGACACCTAAACTATTTACAACACCTCGGACTCAAAATCAAGATGAAAGAGGCCGAGCGGGGGGTAGCGCCCTAATTTGAACGTCACGCCGCCATCTTGGCCGCTTCTGTGCCGGCTGGAAGCCGGCGCCTGGAGTTTCCACATTTTCTACGGGGCAAACCAAGCTGGGGCATTACCGGTTTCTCCCGCGGCGGACCGAGGAGGCGACCTTCCCTATCCTCTAGCGCGTTCTTTTTGTCTGGCCGACCCTCCGTGCAGGGCGGGTCGAACTTGGGCTCGGAATGACCCGCGCCGCCCTTCCCTCGGAGTTTAACTTTGCGAGGCTTGTAATCTAGCCTCCTGAGCTCGAAGTTCCCCTTCCCTGGACCCCTAACAGCGTTTCCTTTCAATAACATTTTGGCCTCGCGACGCCAAGTGGCTTATTTTTCATATACATTCTGGCCTAGGGGTGAATTTGCGCCAAGTCAAAATAGTATCCCCTTTGTTCTCAGATACATTCTGGGATAAGCCTGCATTTTTTATCCCCCGTTTTTTCTGTGCCGGCAAGGACCATGGCAATTAAGGACTTGGTTTTCAATGACTTGAAATTTTCAGTGAATGTCGCATCTCCCCATAACCTACTGTGTTTTCATATACATTCTGGCCTCCAAGGCCATCGGCGGAAGGGCGGATGGAGGCATTTGCCACCACAGACATCGGCATCTCCCGGCCCCCGCCAAGCTCCTGCCGGGAGTCGTAGCGCGTTGAGCGGCCGGCGGGCAGGAATCCTCAACCCTTAGTATACAGGTGGGCAATATCTTTGTCAAGAGTATAATAGCTACACTCTTAGCCTAATGATAAAGACACCCTGTCCGAAGGGGAGGTTCCCGCAGCGGGGAGCCCGGGGTCGCGGAGGCCGCCTCGGCGGTCACGGAGGATCGGAGCGGCGAGTTGACCTCGCCAGGGAGCGGCGGGAG
>Ga0181539_1001016_pt1 | contig 32245 bp, 22 predicted proteins | sample PEATcosm2014_Bin_46_FD_119767 | JGI IMG/M metagenome (GOLD analysis project Ga0181539, IMG submission 119767) | Peatland microbial communities from MTU Mesocosm Facility, Houghton, MI, USA - PEATcosm2014_Bin23_60_metaG | ecosystem: Environmental > Terrestrial > Soil > Wetlands > Peat | place... | reverse complement strand
CCAGGACATGCTCTTGTCGCGGGCACTGAACCGCGGCTATGCGGCTGGACGTGCTCGCTGGCCAATCGAGTTCGGTCTGTTGAACAACGACTGTTTCTGGGTTTTCGATGAGGTGCAACTAATGGGCGGAGGGCTGGCCACGAGTGCCCAACTCGATGCCTTCCAATCAAAACTGTGGGCTCCGATGGTCTCCTGCCGTTTCCTTTGGATGTCAGCGACAATCACTACGGAGGGTCTAGAGACACGCGACCGACGAGATCTTGGCTGTAGTATTGGAAAACAATTGTCCTTGACGCCCGCCGAACGGGAATCATCTGAAATCAAGCCACGATTATGGGCTGAGAAGAAAGTTCGAATATTTAGAGCCACCAAAGGCAAGCTGATATCTCCCGGCCCCGCTGAAATCCTCGATAATCACCAGCCGGGCCGACTGACTCTCGTGGTGGTAAATACTGTTGCTTCAGCTAAGGATTGGTTCTCAAGTCTGAATGAAGAGGTCCAAAGCCGATCCAAAGGGGAAAATGCTGCTTCTCAACCGGAGTTATGTTTGCTCCACAGTAGATTCAGATCATGTGATCGAGAAAAGAAAATGTCCTCACTTCTCGAATTCATCCGACTGCAAAATCTTATCACCGGAGCTTTGGACGGGCATCCGGGGATGGTGGTAGTAGCGACACAGGTAATTGAAGCAGGCTTTGATATTTCCGCTGTCAGACTGTGGAGCGAAATCGCCCCATGGCCATCTTGTATTCAGCGATTAGGAAGGCTCAATCGAGAGGGTGCACAGCCTGATGCAACGGCTGTCTTCTGGATGCCGCAAGGCGACCCAAAGGAAGAGAATGCAAGTGGAGCACCAAATGCCAAGCGTATTGGCCCCTATGAGAAGGGCGACTTGGATAATGCAGAAAGACTGCTTGGTCGGCTATCTGAGTTGCCGCCCGAGGAGCATTACCGCGAAGCGTTAGACCGTGCTCTATTGAGTAAGGAAAGCTGCACAGCTCTCCGGTTTGACCCTGATGCCGTAGTACGGCCCGATGACATGTACGGGTTGTTCTCTACAGAACCTGATCTGTTTGGCGGGTTTACGAGCATTTCACACTTCGTGAGAGATCAGGATCGTAACGCCGACGTCCAGATATTCTGGCGGATATTTGAACCGAAAAGAGGGCCGGTTGGCGATCAATCCCCAGTTATGAGAGACGAGTTGCTCTTAATACCCTTCTACAATCTGCGCCAGTTTCTCGAGGGATTAAGGAATTTAGGAAGAGGTAAAGAGTGTGCGTGGGAATGGAACTTCGAACAGGGCCGATGGGAACGTCGCAGCGGGACTGATGTTCATGCTGGTATGACACTTTTGCTCGCTTGTTCACAAGGGGGGTATTCCGAAGACTTGGGCTGGACGGGTGATGACAGCCACTGTCCATCCCCGGTAGACGCTACAATAAACTTGAACGCGCTCAAACCTGAAGCACTAGACATGGATCCACAAAGCCAGCTTGACTACTGGCAATCTCTCCCCGAACATCTTACTGATGTCGAAACGACAATGCGTGAAATCCTGAAGGCACTGGGGTTATTGAAGACACCTGAAGGTGAGGCTCTCCTGGTCGCCACACGTTGGCATGATCGAGGGAAGTCCCTCAAGCGTTGGCAGCAGGCTGTGCTAGACCATGTGCGGCAGGTCACGCAGAAATGCGAACTGATCTTGCAGGATCCAATCTCATCGGGCTTGCGCAAACATATTGAGTTATTCGAACAGCGCATGCAACGCCCCGAAGGGACCGACATCCTTTGGGCGAAATGGCCGGATGTTCGTCGAGTATGGCAAGACCGAAAATTGAAGCCAGAATTTCGGGTGTTGCTCAACGAGCGACTTGCCACACAGTTTCGGCCGGGGCTGCGACACGAGGCAGCGAGTGCACTAGCTGCATGGAATGCTTGGGTCAGGAGGGAAAGGGGTCTGACGGGCTTATCAGTTTTCTTGATCGCTAGCCACCATGGCAAAGTCCGTACTGTTCTTCGCAGTACTTCCAAGAATGACGACATTTTCGGGCTTCAAAAAGAGGACGTTCTGCTACCGATTAGTGGCCACTTCGGCCGTGAAGCAGAACTCCCACTCGATCTCAAGCAGATCGGCGCTTCCGGTGAGTGGATTGACGATGAAACATTTGGGCTTGATCAGCCTTCCTGGATCGCAATGATTACTGAGCTGTTAGGAACCGGGCATTCCGGCATACCAAACACTATTGATGCGATTCCAAAGATAGAGCCGCGCAGCCTCGGACCATTCAAACTGGCCTATTTCGAAGCCCTGCTTCGTGCTGCGGATGCTCGGGCGAGTCGCACGCCAAAAGGAGGACGGGAACTATGACAATATCCTTGTCGGTAGTCCACTGCCGAGGCATCCATACGGACAGCCTCGGACACTATTTAAGTGGTATTGGTCTGCTGGCGGCCCTGGCGCAAGAGTGGCCATCCATAAGAGGCGCCTGGCGGACTGGACATTTGGTTCTGGTCGGTCAAGATCTAACGCTTGCCCAAGTAAAACAGTATCTCCTCTCTAATTGGAAGCGCACGCCGTATGATCTTTGGTGGTCAGTAGCTCAGAAGAAGGATACGAAGGCAAAGACATCTACCAACCTCTGGAAAGAGCGTAATTGCCACAGTCGCACCGAAGTGCGTCTTCTCGATGCTCATATTATCGGCACTTCGAGGAACCACTTCAATCCGTTGCTCGGAAAGGGCGGTATCATCGGGAGACGTAATCTGGCCAAAATGTTATTTGACGCCAACAATCTAATTAAAGGAAAGAAGGCTGCCGAGGCAACTTATTGGCTCGACACAACCTTGATTGGTGACATAGATACGGACCTTCCTGACCTGTCAGGTGCTGGCACGTGGTTCGTATTTGCCAACAAATCCTACAACAACGGACAAGACTGGTATCGCGAGGGGCGTATTTCACCATGGTCAGTTCTGTTAGCGGCTGAAGGCGCCCTCCTGTTGGTCGGCGGCGTCAATCGTCGGCTCGGTGCTCACTCACTGCCCTATGCCGTGTTTCCGTTCATCTCGGAGCCCGGTCAACCCTCTGTAGACGGAGAAATTGGCGCTACCAAAGGCGAATTTTGGGCACCCTTGTGGGAACGTCCCGCGACCGTAGCCGAGATACATACCCTATTTCAGCGCGGCTTGGCACGACTAGGCAACCGAACGGCCAAGGCGCCACATGAATTTGCCATTGCTGCGCGCACCGCAGGTGTTGACGCTGGTGTCGCGGAGTTCGTGCGGTACGAACTTCGGCAGACAACAAGTTCACAGGTTTATGAGGCAGTACCCAGACAGACGATTCAAGTGGGGCGAGATCATGCAGAAACAAAGAGCCGCTCACATGCACCGAGCGATGCAGACCTTATAATGCATTTGGTCGAATCGGGCTGGCTGGATCGACTCCCCTATGAGCCGCGAGATTCAAAACAGAAAGGTAAATTTGTCGGGCTACGTGGTCCAGTAGAAGCGGCGATTATCGATATTGCCGAAGAGCCCGATGATGCTCATCGTTGGCAAAACTTGCTCCAGCTCCTAGCCACGACTCAATTTCGCATCGACCGCAACCGAAAATGGCGCGAGCGGTGTGCTGCTCTGCCGGTTTTGCACCCATCGTGGTTTCTGTGTGCATGGCCCGAGCAGGTTCCAGAAGAGGTTCGCGTTGCCCAATCTATTGCCTCCATTGGCGCGGGAACTGATGACCCTATCCTGATGAATGTGTTTGGTGTCCAAAATGAAAAATACGGGCGGCTGTTTTTCCCGAAATCACGGCCGAACCGAGCCGTCTGGAACTTCGGAGACCCGGTGCGACTGCTTATCGAAATGGTCCATCGTCGACTGATCGACGTAAACCCAACCGACGAGGTCCCGTTGCATGCTGTCTGCCCATGCCCAGCAGAACTCGTCAATGGGTTCATTGCTGGAGCACTGGATATCGACATGATCGCGCGCTGGGTCCCCCCACTGGCCCTGATAGAATGGTCCAAGGCGAGCCACTCATTAAACCGGGACTCGGAGCACGGTTCAGCACTGGATGGAACTGATCTGCTCCATTCATTGTTTCGGCCCTTTTTTCATCCAGGGCCGATCTACATCCAAGGAGAGCTATTGTTTGCTAAGGATCGGCGGCCGCATGCCGGCCTTGCGAGACAATTGTTTAACCTGCTGCAGTACGGACGGATTGATGAGGCCGTCCAGTCGGCCTGGAACGCCTACGGTGCAGTTGGTCGTGCTATTGTGAGGCCGCAGGTTAATCTGCAAATAGACGGAAATCGAATCACTGCCGCTCTATTAATTCCAATGGTGCATCGAGAAATAGCCTCAGGAATACAACGGTGGCTTGAACCACCTAAAACATCCCCCATTTAAAGGAGGACATCATGCCAAACACCGCCACAGCTTCGATCAACCTGAGTGAGAAGGAAGGCCGAAAAAAACTTCTACAAAGCGAGGGTCCCGTCTGTCTGATCATCAAGGCAACCTTGCGACCAGTGGGCGATCTTGATCGTTTTCAACCAGCCGGATTCCCTGAAATCGGCCATGTAATATACGACGCTCCGCGTGGTAACGGGTGTACCGAGAAGGTCTGTATAGTAGACAGCCCAGCCAGCATGGCCAATCACTTGGAGGCTGTCTGCATGGATGGCCCGACCTGCGGACTCCATGCCGATTTATCTGGTTTGCCATATGTCCGTTGCATCACTGATGGGAAGCGAGAAGAACCCTCAGAAGAGGACTTATTTGACAATGTCGTATGTACATCCTTGACAGAAGGCCACCGCTTGGCCTCCGATTACTTTCTTGATGGGCTGATGAATAGAGAATGGGTTCCTGAGGAAAAACGAGGAAAAAAAGAGAAGCAAGAGACAATTCCAGCGCACTGGGATGGGAGAGCTTTTCGCGAAATACTGCGCGCCGAATTTTCTATCATCGAAGTAGCCAAAGACAAGACCTATTTTATTCCACCCCGGACTTGGTGGTCAATTTACCAGACCGTCTTCAAATATGATCCAAACTCACTCATCCATGGCATCATGTTTGCCAGAGAGCAAATCAAAATCAGCCGTTTCCTGACCGGTCACCTCGAAGCATTCGGCGCGAGCCGTGTCGGTCGCTCCGGAGTTAAGTTCGATCGCCTGGGGAAGACCACGTCAGGGCAGCCGATCTTTGCAGTGGATGAAGAGACGGCGGGTGAGGTTCGTGCGACCTTTATCTTGGATCTGGCCTTGTTGCGTTCTTATGGTCGAGACAACAGGGGATTGTCTGCTGAGCAGAAGAACCTGCTACTCGATATGGCTCTCTGGAAAGTTGGGCGTTTGCTAGGACAACCATTCAGATTTCGAACCGGTTGCTTCCTAATCAAGGACAAAGTCACCATCTCAACAGAATCTCAAAATGAACTCGCAATTGAGTTACCCGTTATCAATATGCAATCGGCAATTGAGGCATGCAAATTCAAGAAAGAGTGTGTTACTGACGTCTACTATCCCTCAGACAAACTCTACAAATCGAGCGCCGATGCTGGTGAAACGACAGTTGACGATACAGCGTCCCTTCCGTTTGCCGGGGACGAAATGGGGGAATGAAAATGCCTCTAGTGATCAGACAACGATTTCCCTTGGGACGCTTTCACGCCACGCGGTGGAACCAGAATCCATTTGAAGATCCATACGGTGAGTGGCCTCCCTCTCCGTGGCGACTCTTGAGAGCGTTGGCGGCGCGCTGGTTTCAGTACGACCGAGAAACAGGCGATTCGGATGTGAGTCTTCGCGACGAATTGCTCAGGATGCTAGCCTCGTCGGTACCAGCTTTCAGAATCCCGGAGGCTACATGGCGGGGACAACCAATAAGACAGTATCAACCTACGGGCCTCGAAGAGCAGTACAAATACAGAAAAGACCCTAATACCAAAAAACAAGTCCTCGATTACAGCTTTAAGCAAGTGGGAAAAACGCTCATTCACGACCATTATCGTGCCCTCCCATCGAATGATTCTGTTCTGTGGATATGGGATTCCTTGACTCTTGCAAGTTCACATACTGAGTTGTTGCAACAATTGCTGAGACGGGTTCTCTATTTTGGGAGAGCCGAAAGCTTCTGCCGTTTCGAACTCACCGACACGGCGGACGTAAAACCCAACTGCTTCCTTTCAGCTCAACAGAGGTCAGGAGCCCCGGTGCTAGTGCTAATGCCGAATCCTGACCTCAAAATACTCTTCGCAGCAACAGACGATAAACTGGTCGCGCGGCGCCGCATTCCGCCCGGCACAGCGTGGTATTACGCATCAATACCGGCTTGTCCGCCAAGACAGACCAAGGCATTACATCGGCCAGCGTTGCCTACGAATGTGAATGTAGTGCAGTTTGCCGTTGGCGGACGCGTATTCCCACCGGGACCGAAATGGGTAAAAGTTATTGAGCGTTTCCGGGGTCAAGTTTTAAGGATATGCGCTCAGCAAGTGACCGGTGATGCGAAAGCAACCTACCGGAACCTGCCACCGGATTGTTGCGATAAACTATCACTTTTAAGTGGAAAAGATGGACAGGGCCAGACTCTGCGCAGACATGAACACGCATATTTCTGTTTTTGGCCAGATAAGGGCGGCTTGCCGACACGACTTGTCTGTTGGCGCACCACCCCTTTCACCGCAGATGAACTCGAAGCATTATTGGCAGCATCTGAACACGCTTATTCGTGGGAGTACGGTAATGCGGATTGGACGTTGAAAATGGTGCCCCTGCCATTTGAGACACCTGCGCCCCCCGGCTTTTTTACAGAATCAAATACTTGGGTGAGCGTGACGCCATTCGTCCCGCCTGGAAACCGTCGGCGCTTTCGCAGCAATGGGCACGAACGCCCGGGAGAAACGCCGGAGCGACTTGTTGAGAAACTGTTGTACAAGTGCGGATACCCCGCGCCAGATTATGTCGAAATTCTTGACACTTCGCAGCAAAGCGAATGGGTGGTTGTACATGCAACCCGTACAGAGCGGATGGCGCGTTTACGCGAAGGCATAAACAGCACGAGGCCGGGCTGTCGGATGCGAATCTCATTTGCCGCACCTGTCAAGGGACCGCTTGCATTGGGGCATTCAGCCCACTTTGGATTGGGGCTGTTCGCACCGCAAGATTAGAGCAGAGCTACCCGCAGGAAGGCTGCTGCCGTGGTGAGGTTCTATGTTTGGTCACTGCCTCAAGGTTTTACCAACTTGTGACCTGGAGAATTGGTAGTCATGGAGGGTATCCTCGACCATACGGCGGATGACAAGCATCCGCAGGCGGATATTATCCCCGCCCGCATGCTCAACGAGTATGTCTACTGCCCGCGGCTGGCTTACATGATGTGGGTGGAAAGCGAGTTTGCCCATAATGCCGATACGGTGGAGGGGACTATCCGGCACAAGCGCGTGGACCATGCATCCGGTGCTTTGCCCGAAAGCGGGGAGGATGCGGAAAAGATCCACGCCCGCTCGGTGCACCTGAGTTCGGAGCGGCTAGGGCTGACCGCGAAGATCGATCTGGTTGAAGGGGGGCCGGACGGGGTGCGCCCGGTGGATTACAAAAAGGGCAAGCGGCCTCATGTGGCGGCAGGGGCTTACGATCCCGAGCGGGTCCAGCTCTGCGCGCAGGGCCTGCTGCTCATGGAGCATGGTTTCAACGCTGGATACGGGTATTTGTATTTCGTCGCCTCAAAAGAGCGCGTCAGGATAGACTTCGATGAAGCCCTGACCGGCCTGACGATGGCCTCGATTGAAGGGCTCCGTTCCCTGGCCTGCACGGATAAGCCACCCGGACCGCTTGAGGACAGCCCCAAGTGCCCGCGCTGTTCGCTGGTGGGAATCTGTCTGCCTGACGAGATCGGGTTTATAAATCATACGGCCCTGGATGTGCGGCCGATCTTTGCCGGGGCAGCGGATGGGCTGCCCCTGTATGTACAGTCGCCGGGAAGCTATGTGAAGAAAGACGGCGATCAGATTGTCATCGAAGATAGAAAGGCGCGTGTGGCTGAAGCCCGCTACATGGACACCTCACAGGTGGTGCTTTTCGGACACGCCGGCATCAGCACCCCCGCTCTCCACGAATGCTTCCGGCGCGATATTCCGGTTACTTTCATGAGCTATGGCGGATGGTTTATCGGACATGCGGTCGGCACGGGGCACAAAAACGTTATGACCCGAACGCTGCAATATAAGACCAGTTTCGATCCGGAGACCTGCCTGAAGTTAGCTCGAAAGCTGGTGGCCGCCAAGATTCACAACTGCCGCACCCTTTTGCGGCGAAACTGGAAGGTGTCCGATGGCGAAGAGGGCAGGGCGCCTGCCGATCTGTTGCAGGCCATGAAAAACGACATCGCCCAGGCAGGCCGGGCCAGAGGCCTCGCCGAACTGCTGGGTATCGAGGGCAATGCGGCAAGACGCTATTTCGAATATCTCCATAGCATGATCTCCGTGGACAAAAGAAGCGAGGAGATGGGCTTTGATTTTTGCGGCCGAAACCGGCGCCCGCCCAAAGATCCGGTGAACGCTCTCCTTTCATTTGGCTATGCGATGCTCGCGCGGGAATGGACCGTCACGTTGTCGGCCGTCGGCCTGGACCCCTACCGGGGGTTCTTTCACCAGCTTCGCCATGGGCGTCCGGCGCTTTCCCTGGACATGATGGAGCCGTTTCGGCCCCTGGTGGCAGACTCGACCGTTCTGACCGTGATTAACAACGGCGAAGTGAAGCCGGCGGATTTTATCAGCAATGCAGTCGGGTGCAACCTCAAAGCGGAGGGCCGCAAACGTTTTATTGCCGCGTTCGAGCGGCGGCTGACCCAGGAGGTCACTCACCCCATCTTCAAATACCGCATCAGCTACCGTCGATTGTTCGAAGTCCAGGCACGATTGCTGGTGCGCTATCTGGCGGGGGAAATCCCCAGGTACCTTAATTTCCTGACACGGTGATTCCCATGGAGCATGCTTACCTGGTCTGCTATGATATCGGAGACCCCCGACGCTGGCGCAAAGTTTACAGGACGATGAAAGGTGTGGGCGAATGGCTCCAGCTCTCGGTGTTTCATTGCCGGCTGACCAAAGAAAAGTATCTTCGCATGCAGGACAATCTGGGCGGTATGATCAATCGCAGCGAAGACCACGTGCTCATCATCGACCTGGGGCCGGCGGACACGGTTGAGCTGCGTGTCGAAAGCATCGGCAAGGCGTTTGATCCCATCGGGAAGGACCCGGTCATAGTGTGATTTTTTTTGCGGAATGAATGCGAGCGCTCGTGTGACGTGAACATCGACGCCACCGCTCGCAAGCGTCTAAGCTCTTTGAAAAAATGGAGAATTGTGAAATGATCGAAGGATTCGATGCTGAACGTTTTGACAACCTGAGTTCGGATTTGACAGGGTCTCGCAAACAGCCCCACAGAGACTCGCGCAGCAAAGCTTGGCAGAGGGGCTGATTTCCGGAGCTGAATTGCTCCGGCCTCATTGAAGCGTTGTCTCGGGCCCAGATCGCCGAGGACATGAACCGGCGATTTCCGGAGCTGAATTGCTCCGGCCTCATTGAAGCACGTAATAGGCTGCGTTGCTTGCCTTGTTAATCAAGGATTTCCGGAGCTGAATTGCTCCGGCCTCATTGAAGCATCTCAATACCTCGAAGGTTATGGGCACAAATTCGGGATTTCCGGAGCTGAATTGCTCCGGCCTCATTGAAGCCTTATCGGGAAAGTCTCTAAACAGCATCACCCTGCAGATTTCCGGAGCTGAATTGCTCCGGCCTCATTGAAGCTCTTGATCTCTGTAATTCTATGGCAAAGACTAGCAGATTTCCGGAGCTGAATTGCTCCGGCCTCATTGAAGCACAGATTCCGAAGGACTGATGGCCGGGAAATGGGTGATTTCCGGAGCTGAATTGCTCCGGCCTCATTGAAGCTAAGTATGGCAAACAGAATGTTGATCCGGAACATGTGATTTCCGGAGCTGAATTGCTCCGGCCTCATTGAAGCACATTGTCAGGTTGTGCATAGAATTCTGAATCAGGGATTTCCGGAGCTGAATTGCTCCGGCCTCATTGAAGCCGTGATTTAGCGACTCCTTCAACCTCTCAATCTCTGATTTCCGGAGCTGAATTGCTCCGGCCTCATTGAAGCTCATGGAACCCCCTCAGCATAGACCTGGCTAAAGGTGATTTCCGGAGCTGAATTGCTCCGGCCTCATTGAAGCCGGAGGTGGAAATTATGGCCTTCGCATTAATTACGCTGATTTCCGGAGCTGAATTGCTCCGGCCTCATTGAAGCGATGGTAACCGGGAGATTCGTCGGCTGGCCCGCTGCGGATTTCCGGAGCTGAATTGCTCCGGCCTCATTGAAGCTGGATTCTCTACTGCTGGTGGTGCCGCCGGGACGAGATTTCCGGAGCTGAATTGCTCCGGCCTCATTGAAGCAGGTTGCCCGCTGGTTCATCAAGCAATAGAACCTGGATTTCCGGAGCTGAATTGCTCCGGCCTCATTGAAGCAGTTGCGCGCTCTGCGTGATCTTATTCGCCGCTGCGTGATTTCCGGAGCTGAATTGCTCCGGCCTCATTGAAGCGCTTATGCCAGAATTGATAATCATTCCAGCACACCACGATTTCCGGAGCTGAATTGCTCCGGCCTCATTGAAGCTGGCTATTTACTTGCTAACCTGTTGTGGAGGCTGGGATTTCCGGAGCTGAATTGCTCCGGCCTCATTGAAGCTATACTTCGCCACAGTTAAGTTGCGTGGCAAGGACTAGATTTCCGGAGCTGAATTGCTCCGGCCTCATTGAAGCCTGAATAATGCCTTGAAAACTGAGATCATGGTTACTTGGATTTCCGGAGCTGAATTGCTCCGGCCTCATTGAAGCTATTTATGGAGAGAAGGATTAGGTTGCGAAGAGCTTGATTTCCGGAGCTGAATTGCTCCGGCCTCATTGAAGCTTGGTGAAAGTAGGCAATGCTGACCTGTTCGACCAGTTTGATTTCCGGAGCTGAATTGCTCCGGCCTCATTGAAGCTCAATGTCTCCGAGCGAGGTTGCAACAATCCTCAGATTTCCGGAGCTGAATTGCTCCGGCCTCATTGAAGCACAGTGCAATGCCCGATATTGAACCTACGTGCTGGGATTTCCGGAGCTGAATTGCTCCGGCCTCATTGAAGCTCTTTTCTGGAACCAAGGATGCCGGCAAAACCTGCCTCGATTTCCGGAGCTGAATTGCTCCGGCCTCATTGAAGCGAAATCTTTTCAAATAGAATAGGGTCATCGACATCGACGATTTCCGGAGCTGAATTGCTCCGGCCTCATTGAAGCCGTCCCTCTGCCCCTTACCCACACCCCCAAGAATTAGATTTCCGGAGCTGAATTGCTCCGGCCTCATTGAAGCTTCAAATTCGAGCCTATCTTTCACAATCTCGCCAGTGATTTCCGGAGCTGAATTGCTCCGGCCTCATTGAAGCATTGTCCTCCCGGCCATGTGAAAGCATCGGCCTTGCGATTTCCGGAGCTGAATTGCTCCGGCCTCATTGAAGCAACCGGATCAATATGGTGACATTCTAGCACATCTTGGATTTCCGGAGCTGAATTGCTCCGGCCTCATTGAAGCAAGCAAACCCGGACGGCAAGGGCATTTGATAAGACGGATTTCCGGAGCTGAATTGCTCCGGCCTCATTGAAGCGTCCCACTTACCCTATCACCCTCAGGCACAAGCGCCGATTTCCGGAGCTGAATTGCTCCGGCCTCATTGAAGCAATGACTTTCCCGACAAGTAACCACTCGAATGTGAGAAGATTTCCGGAGCTGAATTGCTCCGGCCTCATTGAAGCATGTTTTGTCTCATTGTGATATCCTCACAACAACCGGGATTTCCGGAGCTGAATTGCTCCGGCCTCATTGAAGCCTATCAATATGAACGACGGCACTGCAAACTCCTGTGGATTTCCGGAGCTGAATTGCTCCGGCCTCATTGAAGCGGCAATTGGACATTGGTGAAAACTCAAAGGCATACCCGATTTCCGGAGCTGAATTGCTCCGGCCTCATTGAAGCCCCCAAAAGAGGCAAATTCTCGGTATTGCCTTGGTGATTTCCGGAGCTGAATTGCTCCGGCCTCATTGAAGCTCCTTTTGGAAACTACTGGTTCGCGGTGGCCTATGAAGATTTCCGGAGCTGAATTGCTCCGGCCTCATTGAAGCAAACTCCGTTTTGAGAATGCCTATATTGGCTGGAAGGATTTCCGGAGCTGAATTGCTCCGGCCTCATTGAAGCGAAGATACTGATTCTGTTGCGCTGTGTTCGACGTGGATTTCCGGAGCTGAATTGCTCCGGCCTCATTGAAGCCCGGTAGATGGCGGCTATTTGCGCGTCCTGCTCAGATGATTTCCGGAGCTGAATTGCTCCGGCCTCATTGAAGCCGAATCTTCAAGAGTTTATAATGCCGATTATGATAAGATTTCCGGAGCTGAATTGCTCCGGCCTCATTGAAGCTTTTCATGGGCGACAACCCTATCGGGCAGGAAACAAGATTTCCGGAGCTGAATTGCTCCGGCCTCATTGAAGCGCCTTGTGTGGGGTTGCTCCTGCAAGTTTTGCCCTCGGATTTCCGGAGCTGAATTGCTCCGGCCTCATTGAAGCGACCATCAAGCCCTCCGATTATTCCACTCTCTTGACCGGGGATTTCCGGAGCTGAATTGCTCCGGCCTCATTGAAGCACTGAAATTGTTTGGCTATTAACCCCTGTGTTGAGAGTGATTTCCGGAGCTGAATTGCTCCGGCCTCATTGAAGCACTAAGTAAATAAAAAGGCACAGGTCCGAAAGATCGGATTTCCGGAGCTGAATTGCTCCGGCCTCATTGAAGCGGCCTTGAGCAGGCCCATATCGATCCATCCCGTAACGGATTTCCGGAGCTGAATTGCTCCGGCCTCATTGAAGCCGCGTCCGGGAGGGTCGAAGAGGGCCTTCGTGAATAAAGATTTCCGGAGCTGAATTGCTCCGGCCTCATTGAAGCGTAGGAACCAATGTGTCTTATACTTCACTCTCACTTGGATTTCCGGAGCTGAATTGCTCCGGCCTCATTGAAGCCGGATTGATCATCATATCAATCCAGTCCATGCCTTCTTGATTTCCGGAGCTGAATTGCTCCGGCCTCATTGAAGCAAAAAAAGTGGGGGGGGGTTGTGAGGGCTCGGAATAGATTTCCGGAGCTGAATTGCTCCGGCCTCATTGAAGCGTTTCCAGGAAGCCCTTTGCTATTAGTGTTTTTTTGATTTCCGGAGCTGAATTGCTCCGGCCTCATTGAAGCACTTTCCGCTCGAACGTGTACCAGTTTTGGCCCAACGAGATTTCCGGAGCTGAATTGCTCCGGCCTCATTGAAGCTGAGGAAATCCGGCGAATATCTGCACCTGGATTTTGATTTCCGGAGCTGAATTGCTCCGGCCTCATTGAAGCAATCCGCAAATGCCAAAATTGAGGAACAAATTTCTGGATTTCCGGAGCTGAATTGCTCCGGCCTCATTGAAGCTGGCCCGGCAGATCCGCAGGAGCAGTCCCGGAGGCGGATTTCCGGAGCTGAATTGCTCCGGCCTCATTGAAGCAGGATTTCGCCCTCGCGCTGTGCGTTCCTGGTCTCTGGATTTCCGGAGCTGAATTGCTCCGGCCTCATTGAAGCCTATTAGGCGTCTTTCTCTGTGTCCTCTGTGTCTCCGGATTTCCGGAGCTGAATTGCTCCGGCCTCATTGAAGCAAAGAAATTCCACCACAGAGACACAGAGGGCACAGAGGATTTCCGGAGCTGAATTGCTCCGGCCTCATTGAAGCACGTCCACTGGACCTGGAGGATCTTTTAGTGTGCGACGATTTCCGGAGCTGAATTGCTCCGGCCACGTTGAAGTGAAATGACGGAAGATGCTTGGAACGCATTGGATGAAAATTTCCGGAACGGAATTGCTCCGGCATCGTTGAAGTGAAATGACGGAAGATGTTTGAAACGCATTGGATGAAAATTTCCGGAACGGAATTGCTCCGGCCACGTTGAAGTGAAATGACGGAAGATGCTTGGAACGCATTGGATGAAAATTTGCGGAGCGGAATTGCGCCGGCATCGTTGAAGTGAAATGACGGAAGATGTTTGAAACGCATTGGATGAAAATTTCCGGAACGGAATTGCTCCGGCCTCGTTAAAGTTTGGCCTTCGATTGCACTTCCATAAGTTTTCACAAAAATTTTCTGAGCTGAATTGCTCCGGCCTCATTGAAGTTCCGTGCGGAATGTTTTTTTATTCTGCGAAGGTCTGAAAACATCATCAGGGATATCAGAAAAGGGGAGATCTCTTTTCCGCAGGGCAGATCCCTTCGAAAACATCTCACAACTTGTTCTATGATGGGCATAACAAAGGCCCCCGGTCCCGAATCAGGTCGGGGGCATGGCCCCGGTCCGCACTAAGTTGTCGGGGCCTCGATAGATCGGGGAGGCGCCTGCATTTTCAATTGACGCTTGCTATAGGCGCTCTCAGTCCCGGTTTTAGCAGGATCGGGGGTGAACAATTTTCTTTCTCTGTCGGCTATCCTCCTTTCGGCTTTGTCAATATCAAGCTCTTTTCCAACATAGATCGAATGGACCCGGCCCCCGATTTTGCGGTACAGCCGGTAGTAGCCGTCTTTTGAGAGTTGTGCATTCCACCTGCCTATCTTGTTTGGAGAAATCCGTCGCTTAGGATTTTGTATAACTTCTTGTCTGGCATCTTGCCCGGCACGTTGTCGAACCCATTGTATAACTGCTTGCGAAAACCCCTGTTCGGTATCCGGGTTCTTTACTGCAACAATCGGCCGGGTTTGCGCCTGGTCAGTTGAAAGCCTGTCGAGCTTTTTTCGGAGTCTTTCGATCTGCTGTTCCAGAGAAGCTTCTTTTTTTTTCAAAACAACGCTCTCTCCCCTTAGACGGGCGTTTTCGGCTCTGTGGTTGTCTAACTCATGTATAACCTGTTTCAGGTGTTCATTCGCTGCATCCAATTCAATTTGAAGCAACTCAACATTTTTCTTGAGGCTGGCTGCCTGACCTGCCAAATCTGCTTTTTGATCCCTTAGTATCAGAGAGCTTTGTTCAAGATGTTTTAGATTCCATAATGCCCTGTCTCTTTCCTCGAAGGCATTTTGCAGCTTCTGTATAACTGTGTCTAACTGGCCGCCCGGATGTTCCCCACCGTAAGCACTGCCACGCTTCGCCTGCCGACCCTCCTCAAGGGAGTCATCGCCTTTTTCGCTGTTATTCCATTCCGAAAGAAAAAGGCCGAATAGCAGAATTTGCTCAAAAATGGCGAATTCCAGCTTCCTCTCGACCCCAGGTATCGCGTCCCTGAAGGCTTTCCATGCCCTCCTGACCGTTTTGTGCTTCTCGTAGAGCGCAGATATAAGCTGTCCATAAACCTTTACCCATTGCACATATGGGGCTAGAACCGGGATGAAATAGTCATCATCTTTGTTTTGTATCGGCATGACCGCTAAAACCCCCTGGCTGTTTCCGGATTAACTGGTTTCCAACCGGAGTGCAAAATTGGATGGACAGTATCGACACCGGTAGGGCCTGCGTGAGCGTTCCCACCATCGGCGAGATTCGGAAGGGGATCGAGAAAATTCCCTATTCAGGATGCAAAGCCACCACTTCAGGCTTGGCTGAATGAAAAGCTGCCGGCGAGGTTCACAAGGCGGATTTTTTCCGCAAATATGGACGTTGTTCTTCAAATACATTTGGAGATTTGGTCCGTGTTGCGCAAAATGGAAGCCCCATGCCAGGAAAAAGGAAATTACACTCTGTGGGGCGATGAAATTTTTCAGCGGTTGTGTGCCTTGGTTGCTGGGGATAGTGTGGGAAAGGATGTCCAAGGCATAAACTGAGGGACTTGGATTTTTCGCTAAGTCCCTGATTGTCTTGATAGCGGGGCTTGGATTTGAACCAAGGACCTTCGGGTTATGAGCCCGACGAGCTACCTGACTGCTCCACCCCGCGGCAACGTATTGAAGTATAGTGCAGGCAAAACCCCATGTCAACCATAGTAATCCCGCCGCTATTCCTCGCTCACTGTTCCTCGCGAAGCGATAGAACCAAAAGGAATTATTTTCTTTTGCTTTTTCTGTTGACTCCTCACTCCTCACTGTTCCTCGCGAAGCGATAGAACCAAAAGGAATTATTTTCTTTTGCTTTTTCTGTTGACTCCTCATTGCTCACTGTTCCTCCGAAGCGATAGAACCAAAAGGAATTATTTTCTTTTGTTTTTTCTGCTCACCCCTCACTGCTCACTGTTCCTCCGAAGCGATAGGACCGAAAGGAATTATTTTCTTTTGTTTTTTTCTGTTCACTCCTCACTGCTCACTGTTCCTCGCGAAGCGATAGAACCAAAAGGAATTATTTTCTTTTGTTTTTTTCTGTTCACTCCTCTGTAAATAGTTATTTTAATATCATTCCGGAAACGGGCGGGATCCGACTCTTTCCTCGGGCGTTTTAATCCTGCTGAGATAGACTATATAAAAAAGGAATTAACCCAAAGAAACCTATAAAAAGCGGCTACGCGCACATTAGTGCGCTACGCGGCTCAACCCGCGCCGGCCCACATAGGATTTTCGACAGCCCGCCCACCCACCCGCGAGGCAGGGCCGGCGGCAGTTGGCCTGTCTGCGGGAGGATGTTTATTTGAGTGTCGTGGACGGGCTTTTCATAGAAGGGGGAGTTTCCGTGAAGTTCAAAGTCTATTTAAAATTGCGCCGGTTGTTTTTGCTGACGGCACTTGTCATTTCAATGGCCGGGGCGGTTCCCGCAATCGCGGGCCCTTACGATGTAAACCTGGTGACCGCCATCCAGGATGTGGCAAAAAAGGCGATCCCCTCAGTCGTTCATATCGAGGTGACTGAGAAGCAGTCGGTTGTCAATCCATTGCTACCATTTCAGAACGATCCTTTTTTTCAGTATTTTTTTGGCAATCCCGGCAAGATGCCGAAAACATACGAAAGGGAAATACAAGGTCTTGGAAGCGGAATCATTATTGACGCCCAGGGACATATTCTGACCAACAGCCATGTGGTGAACGGCGCCACAAAGATGACAGTCGTTCTCTCAGACGGCCGGAGGTACACCGGCAAATCTATCAGTGTCATCGGCGTAGACACCAAAACCGACCTGGGAGTTATACGGATTATGGATAAAGGGAGCTTTCCTTTCGCCACCTTCGGCGATTCCGACAAAATTGACGTAGGGCAGTGGGTGGTGGCGATCGGACATCCGCAGGGGCTTGACCAGACAGTCACGCACGGGATTATAAGCGCCAAGCACAGGCGAGGCATTGCCGCACCGAGCAGCTACCAGGATTTTCTTCAAACAGACGCAGCCATAAATCCCGGCAATAGCGGTGGGCCGCTTCTCAACCTCGCGAGTGAGGTGATAGGAGTGAACGCAGCCATTGTGTCCGAATCAGGGGGGTTTGAGGGAATCGGTTTTGCTATCCCCGGCAATATGGCGCTCCGCGCAGCCAGGCAGTTGATTTCGAGCGGAAAAGTCCAACGCGGATACCTCGGCTTGACGATTCAGAATCTTACGCCTGAACTGGCGCGTTCGTTTGGAGTGAGCGAGACAAACGGAGTCTTGGTGGCAAACGTTTTCAAAGATGGACCCGCTGAGAAGGTTGGGATCAAACGGGGAGACATAATTGCGGCTTACCAGGGCAAGCCCGTCGACAGCCCGGATGCGTTCCGAAACGAAGTTGCCGCCGCCCCCATAGGACAAACTGTTGCTGTAACCATATTTCGTGGGGGCCGATCCCAGGACGTCAATATCATGGTATCGAGCGATCGGGAACTTGGAAAGGCGCTCCTGTCCTCGGTGACTGAGCGCTACGGCATCGAAGTGAAGCCCATCGGAAAAACGGATGCGAGAAAATATGGTCTTAATGAAAGCAACGGAGTGGTGGTCGGCCGCGTTGAGGCAAAGGGGCCTTTCGGCCTGGCTGGGATAGAGTCCGGTGATATAATCTTGCAGATAAACCGGAAAACCATTGCAGAACCGGATGAATTCGACGAAGTTTTAAGCACGACGCCTCCCGGAACGAATATAATTCTCACCGTTGTTGACCACAGGAGCCTAAATGCAAGCATAGTCCAGGTTTCAGCGCCATGAGGCGATGCCGGACAGGTTTTATCTATTCGAACAGCTCCCAAATTGAGCGATTTTTTGGTACGATCTCGCCCTGATGGATGCCTTAATCGCGCGGGTATGAACCCCGTTCCTGTTACCCTGGGATTTTTATGAATACTTCATTCGATGTCGCAATCATAGGGGCCGGAATAATCGGTCTCGCCACAGGAATGAGACTGCTGGAAGAGTTCCCCGGACTAAGGGCGGCGATTTTAGAGAAGGAGAACATGATTGCCGCTCACCAGACCGGGCATAACAGCGGCGTCATTCATTCCGGACTCTACTACCGGCCCGGCTCCTTTAAGGCCCGTCTGTGTACTTCGGGCCGCGATGAACTGATCCGTTTCTGCCCGGACCACAATGTCAAGCATGAGATTTGCGGCAAGGTGGTCATAGCGACGCGCGATGAGCAACTCCCGGCCCTTGCCGAACTCTTTCGGAGAGGCAGTGAAAACGGTGTTGCCGGTCTGCAGATGCTCGGTCCTGCGGAGGTAAAAGAGTTCGAGCCATATGCGAAGTGCATCCGGGGAATGCGGGTTCCGGGCTCCGGAATTGTGGACTTCAGGCAAGTCGCCAAAGCTTATGCCGAGGTATTTGGAAAAAAGGGTGGAGAGATTTTCCTCGGAACCGGAGTCAAAAAAGTAAAGGATCTCGATTCGAAAACACTGAGGATAGAAACCGGTCGGGGTGAATTTCAAAGTCGAGTTCTCATAAATTGCGCCGGGCTCTATTCAGATCGTGTCGCTCGGTCCTGTGGCATGCATCCCCCCTGCCGGATCGTTCCTTTCCGGGGCGAATACTACCGGATAAAACCAAAGCGCGAATATCTTGTCAGAAATCTCATTTATCCGGTCCCGGACCCCGGATTTCCTTTTCTTGGGGTACATTTTACACGAATGATCGACGGGAAAGTCGAGGCCGGACCGAACGCCGTGCTGGCCTTTGCCCGCGAGGGATACAGTAGAATGCGGTTTTCTCCCCTGGAACTTTGGGATACCCTGAGCTACCATGGTTTTTGGCGTCTCGCTTCGAAACACTGGAGAACCGGAATGGGCGAAATGATGCGCTCCTTTTCCAAATCCCTCTTTGCCCGGGCGCTCCAGAAATTAGTGCCCGCCGTTTCCAGGGATGACCTTGAGCCGGGCGGAGCGGGGGTGCGGGCCCAGGCCCTGGGTAATGACGGAAAACTTCTTGACGATTTCGTCATCGAACAGACAGAAAAGGTTATTCACTTGCTGAACGCGCCCTCTCCGGCTGCCACTTCCTCTCTGGCTATAGCAAGGCACATCGTTCCAATGGCAGGAAGAATGCTCGGCGCTTAGCCGTTATTTGACGAATATGAGGCCTCCCGCTCCCGCCCCGTCTCGCGGGTGGGTGGGCGGGCTTGCACCGGCTTCTCTTTGAGCTGACTATGGCTAGCGGGGCGCAGCAGCGCCGCGAATTTGGCTATGTGCAAGTCACGAAATACTAAGAATAAGAAGGTGATAACTTGAAACGGCTTGCCATAATCCTGAGTGCCCTTTTTAACCTTTTTGTTTTTGTGCCGGGGGCCTTCGCCACTGCCGACGGCAGTTGTGTCTTCACCCCCGGCCCGACCGCCTCTAATGGCAGTCTCGAACTCGTCTGGGTGTGTACGTCCGGCAGCGACGGTGGGGTCTACGCCCCGACGCTCACCGGCGCTACCAACTACCCTATTGCCGGTACCGCCGTCCGCATGGAGATCATCCCGGGAACGGGCCGCAACCAACCCACAACCGGATTTGCGCTGACTCTTAATCCCATCAGCAGCGGCACTACCCCCGACACCACCAGCGACTTTCTGCATGGATTTGGGGCGTCGTGCAGCAATTCCAGCAGCACCATTAAGGATGTACAGAGCGGATATGTCGCCCCTATCCCTAACAGGATGCTGGTGCCCACTGCGTCCGGGGTGGGAAATGCAAAGACTTTTACGCTGAAAGTATGGGTGACGCCAGGGACGGCGTCCCCTGCTTCGGGAAGCCCAGGTTTTGTGCGCCGGGCATCCTGTTCCGGCTTCAATACCGCCGGGCAATTCTGCCTCGATGCAAACGGTTTGGAGTGGTATTACAGCGGATCGAGCTTAGTTCAAGTCCCTACGACCGGCACTCTTATCCTTCCGTCCGGGGATACCAGTGGAGCGACTGACACAGCCAATTTGGGGGCTGCCACTGGAAAGGTTTATCTAACGGCAGGCCGATACTATACGGACAAGACCCTTTTCATCAACAACACCAACCATCTTTTCCTCAATGGACCCCTTTCAGGCGCTACCATCAATGTGCTTGGGAACGGCCCTGGTATAGAAGTCGTCACTTCAGGCGCCATGACGAGCGGTTGGGGCCTGGAAAACATTCACATCAACACAGCCACGAACACGACTGGAGGCGCGCTCAAGCTGGACACGGCCTGGGCCGGCTATGTAAAGAACCTCACCATTCTCGTCCAGGGATCTTCGCAATACGGCTTATGCGTTACAGGTACTCCACAGGTGGCCGGGATTGGGTCGTCGTATAATACCCTTGAAAACACCTTCATTACCCTGACAGAGGGCGCTGCCGGCGCAACAGCCGTGCAGTTCACCGGCGTATCAACTGCGGGAAATTCACACAATGTTTTCATTAATTTAACCGTCGCGTTGGGCGCTGCCAGTCAAACTGGGCTGTGGTTGCAGGTCGGCGACACTAATACTTTTACACAGTATGCCTGCTATGGTAATACCGACATAGCAGCTACGGCTATCAACTTTGACTATTCGGTCGCCACTCAGTGGCCCGGCGATAACTATATTTATGGTTTAGACGATGGATATAACATCTCGTCCGGGTCAAGTGCAATCATAAATACTGGTATACCGGGCGGTGGAGCAACGCCAAATGTTATTTTTGGTCTTAGGCTCGGTGATTCAGAGACGATCCCTAATCTGGCAAACCTTCAGGTCATAGGTACAGTAGGACAATTCCAGGGCACCAAAGCAGCCGACAATGCCCGGGCTGGAATTGTAGGAGAATATTTAAGTAACTCGGCAGGCAGCGTAGGTATGACAAATGCCACCCCAACCAACGCAACCAGTATTGCCTTGTCACCCGGGGATTGGGATGTGCAATGCACTGCTATGTTTAATTCGGGATCGGGAACGGCAGCCACAGGCATAGAAGCCACATTGAGTACAATAAGCGGGGCTAGTGGTTCACTCCCTCAGTATGGGGGCGTGTTGAATGCGACGTTTTCAACTGGAGTTACTTACAATTGTGTGATAACTCCAACTGTTAGATTCAACGTATCTACGGGTACAACCGTTTATTGTGTAGCAGACTCCTGGTTTAGTGGAGGCACTTTAACTGTTAGTGCCTTTATGAGGGCGAGACGGGTTAGATAATCCCAAGACTTCAGGATATACCGGCATGGCAAAGTACAACGCACATCCAGGAGCGGCTGAACACAACGTCATCGAAGCGATTGACGGCAAGGCGCAACTCGAACGGAGCGCCACCCCTGACGAAAAACTTGCCGTTCTCGTGACCACCGGCACCATTCCTCCCGATGACGCCGTCATGCCTATGGACAAGGCCCGCAAGATGAGCGCAGCCGTCTTTAGAGAACTCGCCGCCCTCAACATGACTGTTCAAATCTATATGGAGAGCCTGAAAGCCCATAGCATTCCGCAGATTGCCGCCGCGTACCCCTATATCTTAAAGAAGGTGACCGAGGAGAACGTCGTCGAGAATGAGCGGTCGACCCCCGCGCTACGCGCTCACACTTCGCTATCGGGACTGAGTGATGAGTGCTGAGGACTGAGACCGAAACCTTGAAACCATTTACACTTTACTTATTGGTGCGCTTAACATTTGGCTTGCCTCCAGCCGCACCACATTTAGTGTCTGCGCTGTCTGCATGGCTGCGCGGAAAGAGCCGATTCTTTTTTTTTGAGCAGGGTATTATATAAGTTATTATATGAGGATCAGAGCAAAAGGATTTCTATGAAAGACAATATACGAATAGCGATCATTCAGCCCAAGCCGTACCCCCTCTTCGACGACCCGCGCAATATCGGACACGCCCTGCAACTAATGGAGAAATGCCGGGGGGAAGAGCTGGACGTAATCTGTTTTCCGGAATATTTCCCTTTCATGGGCGAACGTGAGATGGGTTCGGCAGCCCGCAAATTTAAGTGTTATCTGATAGCGGGAATGGTCGAAGAAGAGGGCGGCAAGCTCTACAATACCGCAACTCTTTTCAACCGGGCTGGACGGGTCGCCGGCAGACAGCGCAAGTTTAACGTCCCGGCACTGGAGTGCGACAGGCTTGGAATCTCTTCGGGAGACGGAGTGTTCAAGGTCTTTGCAACCGATTTCGGAAAGCTCGGCATGCCGGTTTGCATCGATTTCTGGGGACAGCCGGAAGCAGGGCGCCAGATGTCTGAGCAGGGGGTCGATATCGTTTTCAATCCAAGCCTCTTCCCTGTGCTGCGCGGCCATTGGAAAACGGGGGCGATGGTCCGGGCCTTCGATAATTTCGTTCCGGTCGTTGGGATCAACGTTGCCGATTACAACGCCGTGTTCGGTGAAAAGCGCGTTCATCAGTATGGGGGGGGCAGTTTCATACTCCAGCCTCCCAAAATGCTGGACAAAGACGATTTCAATCAATGGGTAAGGGGATTGGACAACATTGAAAACTGGGTTCAGGTAGAACTCGATGAACTCGAACAGGTTTATATCGCCGAACTGAACCTGACCGCCGCCAGGCGCTTTCGAATCGATTTTTTCAAGCGCTTTGGTTTCAGGGGACCCTATGGAGAAAGGTGACCGCCTGGCCCGCGCTGCGCTGGGCTGACGTCTACCCGGGGAAACAGGCCGGCCTATGAAAAAACCGAAGAGAAATATCTATCTCAAAATGAAAACCCTCGCGGAAGCGCGGGAAATCTGGCAAGAGCGGACCGGCACGCTCCGGACGGCCGAAGAGCAGGTCCTGGCGACATCAAGTCTTGGGCGTGTCACTTCGCGGCCAATTGTCGCCATACGTTCGGTCCCGCATTATCATGGAGCGGCAATGGACGGCTACGCGGTGCGCGCCCGCGATACGTACGGCGCGAGCGACACTACGCCCGTTCGCCTCACCGGACAAAGCGCCCAGCCGGTCGATACCGGCGACCCGCTTCCCAAGGGTGCGGACGCGGTCATCATGATCGAGCATGTCGAGCGCGTATCGCATTCGGAGATAGAACTCCGATCTGCAGCATTCCCCTGGCAACACGTGCGCAAGGTGGGTGAAGACATCGTGGCGGGTGAGTTCCTCTTGCACCGGCAGCATGTTTTGCGGCCTGCCGACGTCGGTTCCCTCCTGGCGGCAGGTACTTTGACTTTAAGCGTTTTTGCCAGACCGCAAGTATTTATTCAGCCCACCGGCAGTGAAATCATTCCGGCCGGCATGGCGGCTGAAGCAACCCCGGGTCAAATCGTAGAGTTCAACGGGGCCATTCTTGCTGGAATGGTCGAGGAATGCGGAGGGGCCCCTATATTGCGTAACGTTGTGCCCGACGAATATGACTCGATAAAGGAGGCGCTACGGGAAGGCGTTGAGTCTTCGGCGGATGTTGTTTTGATAAACGCCGGGTCTTCCGCCGGATCGGAAGATTACACGGCTGCGGTTATCGAGGAACTTGGGGAAGTGCTGACGCATGGGGTCGCCATGATGCCCGGAAAACCAGTTATCCTTGGGGTGGTGGGCGGGAAACCGGTTGTCGGAATTCCAGGATATCCCGTTTCAGCTGTCATGGCCTTTGAACAGTTCGTAAGACCGCTGCTCTATTCTCTTCAGGGAACCCAAAGCCCTGTCTTTCCCACCGTTTCGGCCATTCTTGGCAGGAAGTTGCCTTCAAAGCTGGGCCTGGAAGAATTTGTCCGCGTGATCCTCGGCAGGGTCGATGACAGACTGGTTGCAATGCCAATCCAGAGAGGGGCAGGCATAATCACATCACTTACCCGCGCGGACGGAATCCTGCAGATCCCTCAGGAGCAGGAAGGCATCGATGAGGGATCCGGGGTGGAGGTGAGGCTCCTTCGGTCGAAAGACCAGCTCGATTATACGCTTATCATGATCGGAAGCCACGACAACACCATTGACCTGATAGCCAACGAACTGAAGGGCAGGGACAGCAGGATTCATCTCTCATCGAGCAATGTGGGCAGCCTCGGGGGACTGATGGCGCTCAGGCGAAGACAGGCCCATTTTGCCGGCTCGCATCTGCTGGATACGCAAGCTGGAGAGTACAACTACTTCTACGTGGAACGCTATCTGAAAGGGACCCCCGTGCGGCTCGTTCAGCTTGCCATGCGGGAGCAGGGGCTGCTTGTCGGCAAAACGAATCCGAAAGGGATAAAGGGAATAGAAGACCTTCTGCGGCCGGATGTGGTCTTTATAAACCGGCAGGCCGGGTCGGGAACGCGCGTGCTCTTTGACTACTGTCTCCACCAGAGGGGTCTTCCGGCAAAGGATATCAACGGGTATGACCAGGAAGAATTCACCCATATGAGCATTGCCGTAAATGTTTTGAGCGGGCGGGCCGATGCCGGAATGGCGATCTACTCTTCTGCAAAGGCGCTGGACCTGGGTTTTATTCCGATCGGCCTGGAACGCTACGACCTCGTTATAGCGGAAGGCGCATGGTCGGACTTCAAGATGAGGACGGCGCTGGATATCATTGCTTCGGATTCCTTTCGCAGTATGGTGACCTCGATGGGAGGTTATGACGTTTCAAACTCCGGCAGGATTATGGGTATCTGGGATGGCGAAAAGTGGGTCGAGCGCTTTGCCGGCTGATTTTCCCGCCGTCGACGCCCGTGTTGCACAAAGCGGTTATTTAAAACTTCTGGCGACTGGCGAGCTTTCACGCAGGGCCGAAGCCCTCGATGCAAGGCTTCACCGATGCGATCTTTGCCCTCGAGCCTGCGGCGTTGACCGAAAAAACGCAAAAGTGGGCTATTGCGGTGTTGGGAGTTTGCCAAGGGTAGCCTCAATATATCTGCATCACTGGGAAGAACCTCCTATCTCCGGAACCAGCGGCTCCGGCACGATATTTTTTTCCGGCTGTACTCTGAGGTGTATCTTCTGTCAGAACTATCCGATCAGCCAGCTCGGGGTTGGCCGCGAAATGAGCGTGGAGGATCTTGCTTCAGCAATGCTCGAACTCCAAAACAAGGGGGCGCACAACATCAACCTGGTAACCTCGACTCATCAGATGCCAGCGGTTGTTAGCGCCCTTCTATCGGCCGCGCACCGGGGTCTTCGACTCCCCATCGTCTATAACTCGAGCGGCTATGAATCTGTTGAGACCCTCAGACTGCTCGATGGAATCATAGACGTTTACCTGCCCGATATTAAATACTCCGACCCCGAGATAGCAAAAAAATATTCCGGGGCCGCAGATTACGTTACATACAACCGGGAGGCCCTTGTCGAAATGTGGAGGCAGGCCGGACCGATCCGAACCGACGCGCAAGGGATCGCTCTGAAGGGGATGATGGTGCGTCACTTGGTGTTGCCGGAAAACCTGTCCGGTTCCGGCGATTGCCTCTCATTTCTCGCGAGGCGGTTCGGCCCGCAGGTCTGGGTAAGTCTTATGAACCAGTACTTCCCGGCCCATAACGGCCCATCTACCCCACCCCTTGACAGGAAGCCGACAGAGAAGGAATATGAGGCGGCATTCGCCGCATTGACAGCACTGGGAATATCCAACGGCTTCGTTCAGGCTGTCTAACCTCAGTCGACACTGGTTTCGATTCAGAAAAGGTCTCTTCCCGGATGCTAAGCCAGCCCCCTGCTGATAAAAAAACGGCCGCGCAGGTAAGCCCATTGGGCAGACTCCGTTTGCAGCCCTAGGAAAGTTCCCTGCCGTCTGATCGGCCTTGGGTCTGAAGACAAAGTGTCTTGGAACCGGCGTCAGCCCTTAAAAACGGTGGAAAATTCTCACCGTTCGTATGATAATGATAACCGTCATTTCCAATTTGGTCCCTAAAGCTCTAGTTCAGTAAGGGTTGATCGATGGAAGAAATAGGCGGGTATAAGAAGCTTTATCGCAAAATTGTCATAACCTCACTCTGTTTTGCCATGATTCCCCTCCTGGTTGCTGGTTTCGGGATGCAGATGGGATTTTCCGGGGTCTACAAAGCGCGGGTGATGGAAGACCTCATGAGCATGGCAGAAAACCGCCGCAACGCTATAGATCTATTTCTTGAAGAGCGTCTGTCCCAATTAACTACTCTGGTTTATACCCAATCTTTCGATCAGTTGAAAGACGAGGAGTATCTGAGCCGGGTTTTCACACTGCTTCAGATGCGCTCCAAATCCTATATAGATATAGGGATCATCGACATGGACGGAATCCATGTAGCCTATATCGGGCCCTATCAGTTGAAGGGGGTGAATTACAGCAACGAGGAATGGTTCCATGAGACGATGCTCCGGGGTTTTTATATAAGCGATGTTTTTACCGGGTTCAGGAATATTCCTCATTTCATTATAGCGATAATGAAGAGGGAAGGGGACCGAACCTGGATTTTTCGTGCCACCATCGATACTGACATTTTCGAAGGCATGGTCAAGGCTGCGCAGACAGGGAAGAAAGGCGACGCCTTCGTCGTAAACCGCCTTAACATCCTTCAGACCACGCCACGGTTTGGTGGCCAACTACTGAGCAAAGTTGATTACCCGGTCTTCCAGAAGTTTTCGGGGACCATCGTGGAGGAAAGAGACCTGGGCAGAGAGAAGGCCCTCGTTGGGCTTGCCTGGCTCAAGAATAAAGAGTGGCTGCTAATAGTAAAAGAAGAGTCACTCGAGAGCATGGCGCCTCTTATGCAGCCACGATATTTTTCTGTTGAGCTTGTAGCGGGTGGCGTGCTGGTGATGGTGATTGGCTCTCTGTTAATAGCCCGTGCAATGGTGCGGCAACTGGTTAAAACCGACAGAGAAAAGGCCTTGCTGGATGCCGGCCTGATGCAGTCCAGTAAAATGGCGGCCCTTGGGAAGTTGGCAGCGGGGATTGCGCACGAGGTGAACAACCCTCTTGCGGTAATAAAAGAAAAAGTTGGCTGGATTCGTGACCTGTTGTCCGAAGAAGAGATTGCGAAAAGCGACAACTTTGTTGAGTTCGACGATGCGGTTCGGAAAATTGATTCCCATGTGGACCGAGCCAAAAAGGTAACTCACCGGCTGCTTGGCTTTGCCAGACGAATGGAGCCTATCCGGGAACAGGTCGATCTAAACAGACTTATATCTGAAACGCTCGCTTTCCTGGAAAATGAGGCTCATTTTCGCAGTATAGATATAAAAACCGAATTCTGTGCTGACCTTCCGGCTACGGTCAGCGACTCTTCACAGCTCCAGCAGGTTTTTTTGAATATTCTGAACAATGCGATCGACGCTGTCGGCAAATCGGGAGAAATCAACATAAAGACGGGTGTTTCAGCAACTGAGCGGGAGCTTTATGCTAGCATCTCCGATAGTGGTCCCGGAATCCCGAAAGAGCTGATGAACAAGATTTTCGACCCGTTTTTCAGCACGAAAGAATACGGAATGGGTACAGGCCTTGGCCTTGCGATAAGTTACAGCATAATCGAGAAGCTCGGGGGCAGAATAAATGTACGCAGCGATGCAGGCAAGGGTGCTGCATTCACTATCTATCTGCCGTGGATAAACGAGAAAACAACCTGATCCTGCTCAGGCGCTCTTTTTTTCCTTTCTAACACTACGCCCCGGAAGGTGTTTATGAACATTGCGAAACCAAAGGTGTTAATCGTAGACGATGAGCAGGATTTCCTGGAAACTATCGTTAAACGCCTGCTTAAACGCCAGGTCGATGCGACCGGTGTTGACAGCGGCAGGGAAGCTGTCCGGATCCTCCAGGAACAATCCTTTGATGTGGTGATTCTCGATGTCAGAATGCCGGGGATGGACGGAATCGAAACATTGATGGAAATTAAAAAGAGAAGCCCTCTCACCGAAGTCATCATGCTCACCGGTCATGGCTCGATCCAATTGGGAGTCAAGGGAATGCAACTGGGCGCGTTTGACTACGTAATCAAGCCGGCGGAATTTGATGAACTTTTGGAAAAAGTTAACCAGGCCGCCGAAAGGAAGATGCTTCACGAGGAGCGGGTCCGAAAGTCATAGCATATCGTCTAAGGCATTCTGCCCTCCCTCTTGGTCCCCTCAATCAGGCGCGATCAGCCGGGCCATGCTGAACATGTTACCAACAGATTCCTACAGGGTTTACATTCTGGTCGTTCCGCTGTCGATTCTTTTGCTCGCGGTTCCCCTGTGGATATATTCCGGCCCCGGACCTGGTTTCGCAGCCCTGGTAGTGGCCGCCTTTTGCTTTTTTGTGATAAGTTCGCTCGTCCGCAAAGTTGTAAAGGCCCGGGAGCAGGAATGTCTTCTTGATCTGCAGCTCATCCAGTCTCAGAAATTAGCTGCCGTTGGCGAACTCTCAGCCGGAATAGCTCATGAGATAAACAATCCTCTGGCGATCATAGCGCAGGAAGTCGAGTGGGCGCGCCATCAACTCCAGGCCGAAAAACCGGACGGAAAAAGCCTGGCTGAGCTCAAAGATTCTCTGGATGAAATCACTCGCCAAGTCGACAGGTGCAGGGAGGTTACTCATGGAATTCTGGATTTTGCCAGAAAAAGAGATCCACTGGTCCAGTCAACCGAGATTAACAAACTTGTGGAGGACATGGCAAAACTTGTCGAAAGAGAAGTCTCACACGAGGGAATCTGTGTAATAAGGCAGTACGAGAAAGATTTGCCGCCCGCACTTACCGATCCGCCTCTTCTGAGACAGATCGTCCTGAATCTGCTCAACAATGCCGCATACGCCGTCGGACAAAACGGTACGATATCGGTCGAAACGCGGATGCCGGACAATGGGAAAATCGAAATTGAGATCAGCGATACCGGATGCGGGATTCCCAAAGAAGACCTCAACAGGATATTTGATCCTTTCTTTACCACAAAGCCTCCAGGCAAAGGGACCGGACTGGGACTTTCGCTGTGTCACAGCATAGTTATACGGCTGGGAGGAACGATCGCCGTCCAAAGCGAACAGGGGAAAGGATCGGCTTTCACCGTGAGGCTTCCCCTTGAATATAATTCACACAAAAGCAGGTGATCAATGTCAGCGAGGCCAAAAGTACTCATTGTGGACGATGAGGAAAGGTTTAGAACGACTCTACACAAGCTGCTCGCCGTAAGGAAGATCGACGCCGCTCATGTGGGCAGCGCCAAAGAGGCGTTCTCAGAGATTGCCAACAATGACTACGATGTCATTCTCCTGGATGTAAAAATGCCTGAGATGGACGGCATTCAAGCGCTTGGGAGAATAAAGAGGGAGAATCCGCAAATCGAAGTGATCATTCTTACCGGTCATGCCAGCGTCGATGCGGCCATAGAGATTATGAAGCTGGGCGGATACGAGTACATGTTGAAACCGTGCGCGATAGATGAAGTTGTCGGTAAGATAGAATCCGCTTGGGAAAGAAAACTGATCAGGGGGGGAAAGACCATGGACGCCAACTCTTAAAGGTGGAAGCGGGACGAAGTGTGCCATGCAAGCAATGAGCTTCCTGTGGCAGCGGAACGCGCTGTTTGCTTCTTGGTCCTTGCGGCCCGACGGGCTCTGCTCCCTGCTTCTATTGCTCCCCTGTTCTAGTGGTGATGATCCTTCTTGAAGCATTTCGAGTCCAGTTTGATTTCGCGTATCAGCCTGTGCAGGTACTGCCGTTTGAGGCCGGACTCGCGGGCGGCCTTGGAAACATTGCCATCGTTGCGGCTTAAAACCCTGGTTATGTATTCGGCATGAAACTGATCGATCAGCTTGTCTTTGGCTTCCTTGAACGGGATGGAAAAAAGATCGGAGGATTGACTGAGTTCTTGGGAGCAAGATTTGGGGGCCTGTCCGAACGATAGAGCATCGGTTAATTCCAGGCTGTCTCCCGCAGCCATTATTACGCCTCTTTCTATTACATTCTCCAGTTCGCGAACATTTCCCCGCCAATTCCTTTCGAGCAGGTGTTGCATGAGTTCATTCGAGATTCGTTTGACATTTTTGCTGTGCAGACTGTTATATTTTTCAAGAAAATGGTTCGCAAGCGGCGGGATATCATCTCTTCTCTCCGAGAGGGCAGGGAGTTGAATATTGATAACATTGAGCCGATAGTACAGGTCCTCCCTGAATTCCCCTTTCCTGATCTTTTCGCTCAAGTTCTGGTTCGTTGCCGCGATGAATCGGATGTCCACCTTGCAGATCGCATTGGATCCTACCATCTTGTACTCGCCTTCCTGAAGAAGGCGAAGCAGCTTCACCTGCATCGCCGGGCTCAGATCTGCAATCTCGTCAAGAAAAAGGGTTCCGTGGTTCGCCTCTTCAACCATGCCTTTCTTGTTCCGGATCGCCCCGGTGAAAGACCCTTTGACGTGGCCGAACAGTTCGCTTTCAATGATCGATTCGGGAATTGTGCTGCAGTCGATTGGTATGAATTGCTGCTCGCTCCTCAGGCTCTGGGAATGAAGTGCGCGGGCAACCAGTTCCTTCCCGGTCCCGCTGCTGCCGGTGATGAGCACAGTGGCTGAAGTTTTGGCCACCTTTCGTATCTCATCATGCAGTGACCGCATTGCCAAAGTCGAGCCCACCAGGGTGGGGAAACTGGATTTTTCTTCGAGCTTTTGCCGAAGGTAGATATTTTCTTTCTGAAGCCTCTGCCAGTTGAGCGCCTGCTCGATCACATGAAGAATCCTTTCCTTGCGGAAAGGCTTTGTAATATAATCAAAAGCCCCTTTGCGGGTAGCCTCAAGAGCCGACTCAATCGTACCGTAGCCCGTCATTATGATTACCGCTGTCCGGGGGCTTTTCTGTTTGACTTCCTCCAGCACCTGAATGCCGTTCTTGCCAGGCATCTTAAGATCGGTCAACACGACATCGAAGGATTTGTCTTGCAAAAGTTGCGTAAGTGCGGAGGGATCGCTGAGAGTAGTTAACCCATGGGAACTCTTCTCAGATATGATTCTGCTCAAAAGAGCCAGCATGTCCTGCTCGTCGTCCAAAGCTAGAATTGAAGACATTTTTATGCCTTTTTGCATGAAGAAGCTGCATTCAAACTGTTGATCGATTCTTCGCTTATCCGAAATCCCACTTCCGTTCTCTGGGATTTTCACTCCGCTGTTGACGCAGAGTCAAATAAAATGTCATTTAAAAGTTGCAGTTTGCGAATTTAACATAATGCGTGGACAAGAAGAATGGACGCAAAAGTACGGCCAGAGCGCTCCAAGTTATTAAAAATCCTCGGCATAGCTACCCTCCTGCTGGTCGCGGGAGCTTCGTGGCTGGCCATCTCGACCGCCAGGTACATGAAAGGCATTCTGAGAAACCAGTTTAACGAACAGCAACTGGTGCTGGCCAGGCACGCCGCCCAGCGAGTTGAAGCGAATATAAACAACGCTATAGACGATTTACTGGTTCTGAACTCCCTTCCCGCAATTCAGTACTGTGATCGTGACAGCTACGAAGCCCTGTTGCTCTCGACGCGCCCGGTTTTCAACGGGAGCAGCATTATTGCAATTCGCCGAATAGACAGAACGGGAAACCCCATTTTCGTTTCGAGCGAACAGGGGATCGTCATGCGTGATATGGGACCAGGGCAAGAGGAGCCCGGGGCGTATTTGTCCTGGGCCTCAGATCCGGCAAACAGGGGCAAGACAATGGGTACGGCCCTATATCCCAAGGATGGGGCAAAAGACAGGGGCGCCCTCGTGTTCGACCTGATTACGCCCACTTACCAAAACGCCCCCAACGCCGCTCACCCTTTCCCGTCGAAGGCCTTTGCCGGTTACGTCAGATTAACTCTGGACGTTACTCATCTGATGCAGGAGATAATGCCCTCTATCCGTTCCGGGAAGACCGGCTACGCATGGATCATTGACTCATATGGAAGGTTTATCTATCACCCGGAGAAGTCGTTCAT
>Ga0181539_1001006_pt1 | contig 32374 bp, 24 predicted proteins | sample PEATcosm2014_Bin_46_FD_119767 | JGI IMG/M metagenome (GOLD analysis project Ga0181539, IMG submission 119767) | Peatland microbial communities from MTU Mesocosm Facility, Houghton, MI, USA - PEATcosm2014_Bin23_60_metaG | ecosystem: Environmental > Terrestrial > Soil > Wetlands > Peat | place... | reverse complement strand
CGGCAAGTTGATGTAAAACACCCATCGCCACGAGTAGCTGTCCGTAATCCACCCGCCCAGGGTCGGTCCGACGATCGGCGCGACGATCACGCCCAGGCCATAAATGGCCATCGCGACGCCGCGCTTGGCCGGCGGAAAACTCTCCAGCAGCGTAGCCTGGGCGATCGGCTGCAAGGCGCCGCCGCCGAGCCCCTGGACGACTCGCGCAACGATGAGGAAACTCAGCGAGTGGGCCGCGCCGCAAGCCATCGAGGCCAGCGTGAAGATGACGATGCAGCACTGTTGGAGTCTCACGCGCCCGAACATCCGGCTCAGCCACCCCGTCGCCGGCAGCATAATGGCGTTGGCCACCAGGTAGCTGGTCAGTGCCCATGTCGCCTCCTCGGGCGTCGCCGAAAGGGTGCCGGCAATGTGAGGCAGGGAGACGGCCACTACGGTGCTGTCCAGGACCTCCATGAAGGTCGCGGACATCACCGCGGCGGCGATCAGCCAGCGGTTGGCGCGGGGTTGCCAGGGTTCCGCCGCCAGCGCGGGCAATGGACTGGATGCCTGGGACATGGGGCTCCTGATGAACTGCCAGCCGTCCGCCTGCACCGCGACTTATCGTAATCGTACTCGTCCTCGTCGTCGTCCTCGGCCGTTCAGAACGTCAATTCGACGACGAGGACGAGGACGACGACGAGGACGATACGCGCATCGTTATCTTTCTGGCTCGCTTGCCGCACGAACCGCCGGAGGCGTGATCGGCCCGGGATGTTCCTTTTCGCCGCCTACGTGCACCCTGGGAATGACGGACATCCCGGGCGCCAACAGCCATCCTTTCGTCACGTCCGGGTCCAGCGCGATTTTCACCGGCACGCGCTGAACGACCTTCACGTAATTGCCCGTTGCGTTTTCGGGAGGCAGCAGACTGAAACGAGCTCCGGAGCCGGCCTGGATGCTGTCTATCTTGCCGTGAAAAGTGCGCCCCGGATAACTGTCCACCGCCACTTCCACGTCCTGGCCCGCCCTCATGTGGGCGAGTTGCGTTTCCTTGAAGTTCGCCGTGACCCAGACCTCCGGCTCGACCAGCGCCAGGACGATCTGCCCGGTCTGGAGATACTGTCCCTGGCGCGCCATCCGGCGAGTGACTCGACCGGCCACCGGCGCGACGATCGTCGTGTAGGACAGGTTCAGTTTGGCCTCCTCCACCGCCGCGCCGGCCTCGTCCACGTCGGCCTGGGCGGTCTTCTCCTGCGCCCTGGCGACGGTCACCTGCTGGGGTCCCGTCTTCGCGACCGCCAGCGTGCCTTGGGCTTGGACCTCCACGGCCTGTGCTTCCGTGACCGCGTCCTCGGCTGCCGCGGCGCGCATGCGGGCGGCGATGAGGTTGGCCGAACTGGCGTCCGCCTCTGCCTGCGCGGCGTCCAACTGCTGCTGGGATGTCGCGCGCGGGTCCAGGGACTTGTAACGCTTCAAGTCCGCTTGACGGCGAACGGCATCCGCCTCGGCCGCCGTCACGTCCGCCCCGGACGAAGCCAACCGGGACTGGGACGATTGTATCGCGGCCCTGGCCCGCTCGACGCCGGCCTGGGCCTGGGCCAGCGCCGCCTCCGTATTCGCGCGGATCAGCTCCACGTTGGTCCGGGCCGCTTCCCGCTTTGCCTGCGCGGCCTCCACCGCGGCTTGGGCCCTGTCCAACGCGGCCTGAAGGTCTCTCGGGTCAATCCGAACCAGCACCGTCCCGGTGGCAACGTCCTGGTTGTCCTGCACTTCCACGCTCTGGATCAGCCCGGCCACCTTGGCGCTGACCTGCACAATTTCGCCGTCCACGAAAGCATCGTCCGTCTCTTCGTATCCGCGGGTATAGAGCCAGTAGATTGCGCCGCCGGCGAGGATCAAGAGAAGGACGGCGATCCAGAGGACTGGCCTCTTGTGCAACGCCTTTGTCGAGGGCGGCTTCCCTTCGATTCCTTCTTGGTCAGGCCGATCGTTTTTCGGCGACGGTTTGTCCTGGACTCCGTTGCGTTCCGGTACGGGAGCGCTTGCGCGCCCCTCTTGATGGCCAGCCATAGCGTCAGATTCTCCGTTCCATGGGGCCGAGTGCGGTCGGCCGACTATTTCTGCGTCTGCCCGGGCTTTCCTTGTTGAGTTTCCCAGCCGCCGCCCAGGGCCTTGTACAGGGCGACCAGCGACGTAGTGACCGTGGTCTCGCTCTCCACCAGCGCTTCCTGGGCCTGGTACAACCGCTGTTCCGAATCGAGCACCGTCGTAAAGTCCGTCAGGCCCTTCCGGTAGAGGTCCTCAGCCAGGTCGGTGGATTCCTGACTGGCGCGGACCGCCTCCTGCAGGGACCTGCGCCGGTCCTGTTCGGTGATGAAAGCCGCGATGGCGTCGTGAACTTCTTCCAGCGATTGGAGGACGGTCTGCTCATATCGAACCAGCGCCTGCTCCTGTTGGGCGTCGCTCGCCTGGACAACGGCTCGAAGGCGGCCCGCATCGAAAACCGGCCATAGAAAAGCCGGACCGAACCCAAAGGTGCGGCTGTCCCACCTCGACAGGTCGTTGAAATTGGAGCTTTGCAGGCTGAAGGAGCCGGTCAGCGAGAACCGGGGATAGAGGTCGGCCGTTGCCATGCCCACTCGCGCGGTGGCCGCAGCCAGATCGCGCTCGGCGCGCCGGATATCCGGACGGCGGCGGAGCAGTTCCGCCGGCACGCCGATAGGGACTTCCGCCGGCGGCACCGGAACCGGCTTCACCGCCGAAAGGGTTTTCACCAGGGCGCCGGGCTGTTGTCCGATCAGCACGGCGAGGCGGTGCATCGCCTGCCATTGGAGGTTGCGAAGGAGAGGAAGCTGTGCCTCGGTCGTGGAGACCAGCGCGGCGGCCCGGGAGACATCCAATTGCGTTGCGGCGCCTTTATGAGTCCGGTCCACGGTCAGTTCGAGCGTCTGCCGCTGCGTCTGGAGGTTGCGGTCGCTGATTTCGAGTTGCTGCTGGTACCCGCGAAGTTCGACATAATTGCGCGCCACCTCCGCCACCACGCTGACCAGGACGGACCGCCGGTCTTCCATGCTGGCTTCCAAGCCGGCGTCCGCCGCCTCGACGCCCCGTCGAACCGCGCCGAAGACATCCAGCTCCCAGGAGGCGTCGAAACCGGCTTGATAGAGGTCGAACCCCCAGGGGAAACCGGGCAAATTGAAAGCGCTGTACGGCGCGGCAGTCTTGCTGAAGCGGTTGCGGGACTCAGCGGCGTTGACATCCAGGTAGGGATATTGCCCTGCGCCCGCAACCGCCCGCCTGGCGCGGGCCTCCCGAACGCGAGCGGCGGCCAGGCGCAAATCGTGGTTTGCCTTGACCGCCTGCTCGATCAGAGAATTCAGGTCGGGGTCGTTAAGCGTGGTCCACCATTCCGCCGTTTGACTTGAGCCTGCCGTAAGAACATACGGCTGCGCCGACGCTTTTTCCGGCAAGGGTCCGAAGGCTCCGTCCACCGCCGTTTGAGGCGGGCGGTAATCCGGCCCGACCTTGCAGCCGGCGAGAATCAACGAGAGCGACAACGCCATGATCAGGAGTCGCGCCATGAAAGTCTTCCCCGATGGTGGTTCTATTGAACGGAAATTCGGAGATTGGGTAATTAGGAAATTAAACACCCGGCTTTTCCTAATCTCCCAATCTCCCAACACCCAATCACCCAATCCCTCAATCGCCGGCCAATCCGTGGACAAAGAGATCAACGAGGGCTTCCTTGCCGCCGGGCCCAGCGGAGAGTTCCTGGAGCTCGTTTGACCGAGTGCGGAGCATGCCCAGGAAGTACTCGGCGAGCACTTCCGGGGCGATGTCGTCGCGGACCTCGCCGCGTTGAACACCGCGAGCGATGATTTCAGCTACGGCTTGCGTCATCTTCTTGCGGTGCCGGTTCCACCGCTGCCGGAGCCCGCCTCCCTTGCCCAAGGCGCGCTCGCCCTCGGCCAGAATCATGCGGAACAGCGGCCGGCGCTTCTGGAAGAACGCGCTGATCGTTTCGCAGGCCTGCTGCAGTTCCTGTTGGACCGAGCCTTCCGTGACAGGGTCCCGGCGCAACAACTCGCACATATCGTCGAACCCGGCCACGGCGGTCTGGAAGAACAGGTCGTTCTTGTCCGCAAAATACAGGTAGAGCGTCCCCTTCCCCACCTCGGCGACCCGGGCCACCTCGTCCAGCGTGATCTCGTGAAACTGGCGGGTCTTGAACAGCCTCTCCGCGGCGACCATGATCCGCTGTCTCTTGTCCATCGTTCCCCTGGGCCCTTTCAAGAGCGACTGACCAGTCAGTCATACGAGCGCATACTATACCGCGAACGCGCCTCTCTTGCAAGCGAGATCCGCCGGGCGCCCGGCCAGCGGCGGTTTTTCGACTTGACGGGAGCGGCAAGCGGCGTATACTTGATCGGCTGAATGTTCGCGGAGAAAACGCGCACCCGTCGCGCAGGCGATGGCCGTTCTGCGGTAGCTTCTCACTTCCGGCAACGAGGCCGATGCCGGGTCTGCGAGGTGATGCCGTGTGCATTCTGAAGACTGAGGCGCTCACCCGCTGCTTCGGCGCGCTGAAGGCGGTGGACGCGGTATCGCTCGCCGTGGAGGCCGGCGAGGTGTTCGGCTTGCTCGGGCCGAACGGGGCGGGCAAGACGACGGTCATCAAGATGCTGACGACGCTGTTGCCTCCCACTTCGGGCAAAGCGAGCGTCGGAGGCCTTGACGTGGTCCGGCGAGCGAGCGACGTCCGGCGCATCATCGGGTATGTGCCGCAGATGCTTTCGGCGGATGGGACGCTGACCGGCTACGAGAATCTGCTGATCTTTACCAAGCTCTACGACCTGCCGCGCGCCGAACGCAAGCCGCGCGTGCAAAAAGCGCTGGAACTCCTGGGCCTCACGGAAGCGGCGGACCGGCTCGTTCGCACGTATTCCGGCGGCATGATACGGCGATTGGAGATCGCCCAGTCCATCCTCCACGAGCCGAAGGTGCTGTTCCTCGATGAGCCGACGATCGGCCTGGACCCGCTGGCTCGCGAGGCAGTGTGGGATCGTATGAGGCAGCTCAGGACTGACTTCGGCGCAACGATCCTGTTGACCACGCACTATATGGATGAGGCCGACGACCTGTGCGACCGAGTCGCCATCATGCACCAGGGCTCCGTGCGGGCGGTCGGTGCGCCGGATGAACTCAAGAAGGGGATCGGCGGAGACGGCGCGACGCTCGAGCAGGTCTTCGCCCACTATGCCGGCGCATCGGTCGCATCGGAATCGGGAGGCAGCTATCGTGAAACCTCAAGAACCCGGCGTGTCGCCCGGCGGCTTGGCTAGCGCAACCCTGCCCCGCGCCGGATGGAACCCGCTGGCTTCGATCGCGGCTTTCGCCCGGAAGACCGGCGTCATCGCCGAGCTGGAAGTCCGCAAGCTGCGCCACGATCCGACGGAGTTGGTCGCGCGCGCCATACAGCCGGCCCTGTGGCTGTTGGTGTTCGGACAGGTGTTCAGCCGCGTTCGGGCGATTCCCACCGGCGACCTGCGCTACCTGGACTTCATGGCGCCGGGCATCCTGGCGCAGAGCGTACTCTTCATCGCGATCTTTTACGGCATCGCGATCATCTGGGAGCGCGACCTCGGGATCGTCCAGAAGTTCCTGGTCAGTCCGACTCCTCGCGCCGCGCTGGTGCTGGGCAAAGCTCTCTCGGCGGGCGTTCGCGCCCTGGCGCAAGCGGTCATCGTCTACGCGCTGGCGCTGCTGCTGGGAGTCAAGTTGCGCTGGAACCCCCTGGACCTGCTGGGCGTCGTATGCGCCATCCTCCTGGGCGCCGCGTTCTTTTCCACGCTCTCGCTGATCATCGCCTGCATCGTCAAGACGCGCGAACGGTTCATGGGGATCGGCCAGATCCTGACCATGCCGCTGTTTTTCGCCAGCAATGCCATCTATCCCATCGCCATCATGCCCAATTGGCTTCAGGTCATTTCGAGGGCCAACCCGTTGACGTACGAGGTGGATGCGTTGCGGGCGCTGATGGTGATCGGGGGAAAGAGCAGCTATGGCGCAGGGCTTGATTTGGCTGTCCTGCTCCTCGCGACGAGCGCTTTGGTGATCGTCGCTGCAAGACTCTACCCGAACGTGGCGCGGTAGGGCAGCGCCCTTTCCCCTTGCGGAGAAGCCGCGTTCGGATTATAAAGGCGGCTGAAGGGATTGGAGGAAACCGCGTGACGGCGCAGGACCGGATTCAAGTCGGGATCAAGCGGAAGCCGGGGACGGAGGACATCGCGCTGCCGGCTTACATGAGCGAGCACGCGAGCGGGATGGACCTCCGGGCGGCGGTCGAGGCGCCGGTGGCGATTCAGCCGGGCGAGGTGCGGCTGATCCCGACGGGGATCTACATCGCCGTGCCGCCGGGCTACGAGGCGCAGGTGCGTCCGCGCAGCGGCCTGGCGCTCAAGAACGGCGTCTTCGTAGTCAATACGCCCGGGACGATTGACGCCGATTACCGCGGCGAGGTGGCGATTATCCTCGGCAACATCGGCCGCGAGCCGTTCACGATCGAGCGCGGGGCGCGCGTCGCGCAACTGGTCATCCAGCGCGTCGCGCGAGCCGAATGGCAACTCTCCGACTCCCTGTCCGAGACCGCGCGCAACGACGGCGGGTTCGGACATACCGGAACGTAAGGATGAAGGCGGAAGGATGAGGACGAACAGCAAAGCGCCGTTGTTCTTCCCTCTTCATCCTTCCGCCTTCGTCCTTCATCCTTTTCTTCTCTAGGGCTTTTGCATGGACCGCCGCGAGATTTATCGCAGAGCGCTCGGGGTCGTGCTGGTGGCGCTGGCGCTGATCCTGTTCATGAGCGTGGCCAGCTACACTCCGCACGACCCGCCGCACCCCGCCTACCCGGTCAACCGGGAGGCGGCGAACCTCTGCGGCATCGTCGGCGCGTATCTCGGTTACGCATTCCGGCTCCTCATCGGCACGGGGACCTACCTGCTGTGCTTCGCGCTGGCGGTGGTCGGCGGGTTGATGGTCATCGCGGAGCCCATCGAGGACGCGCTCGTGCGCGGACTGGGTGCGGGACTGTTCCTGCTGGCGTGGTGCGGTCTGCTCTCCATGATCGTCGAGAGCGGCAGCATTCCCGGCGGCTGGGGCGGCATGGTCGGACACTTCCTCAGCCTCTGGCTGCTCAAACCGCTCAAAGTCGGCGGATACGTGGTCGGGCTGGCGGCGCTGGCGCTCGGCGCGCTGCTGGCGGCGGACGCCTGGGTGCTTTGGCTCGGCCGCAAGGGCGTCGAGATGGTAACGATGCACGGCGAAGAGGCGGCATCCTCCGTTTCGTCCGCGGGGACGGAACGAACCGCGGCGCTGCCGGAGAATGCCGCCGACGCGACCGCGTCCAAGCTCTCCGCGGAAGAGCGCATCGCCGAGCAGAAGGAGTTGCTGCGCAAGCGCCTGGCGGAACGGCAGCCCGCCCGCGAGACGGACCTGTCCGCCGAAGCTCCCGCTCTTCGCAGCTCCGCTGCTTCGGCGGGCGTAGAAGAGTCAGCGAAGGCGGAACCTACGACGGCGGCCGATTCCGAAGAGCGCGCGCCGGACAAGCCGGGCCCCACGCCGGCGTCCGAAGCGGCGACGGTCATCCTTCGGGAGAAAGAGGCGCGAAAATCCGTCCCGCAGGCCGCTCCGGAAAAGCCGCCGCGTCCGAAGGAGGCCGCGCGCAAGGAGCCGGAGACGGCCGGCGATTACCGCATGCCCGGCCTGGAGGTGCTCGACCCGCCGGAGCCGGCCGACGCGCGCGGATCCGACGAGGACATCGAGGGCAAGCGCGAGGTGCTCGAACGGACGCTCGAGGAGTTCGGCATAGTCGCGCAGGTCGTCGAGGTGGATCCCGGCCCGGTCATCACTCAGTTCGAGCTCGAGCTCGCCGCCGGAATCAAGATCGGCAGGATCATCGGCCTCTCCGACGACATCGCGCGCGCGCTCAAGGCGCAGAGCGTCCGCGTCGTCGCGCCGATCCCGGGCAAGTCCACCGTCGGCGTCGAAGTGCCCAACAGCACCCGCCAGATCGTGCGCCTCCGCGAACTCTTCGAGAGCGGCATCCTCCAGCGCAAGCGCATGACGATCCCGCTCCTCCTCGGCAAGGACGCCAGCGGCGAGCCGCTCGTCGCCGACCTCGCGCAGATGCCGCACCTCTTGATCGCCGGCGCCACCGGCTCCGGCAAGTCCGTCTGCATGAACTCGATCATCATGACGTTCCTGCTGACCCAATCGCCCGAGGATGTCAAGCTGATCCTGGTGGACCCGAAGATGGTCGAGCTCTCCGCCTTCCGCGACATCCCGCACCTGATGACGCCGGTGCTGACGGACATGAAGAAGGCCAGCGCCGTGCTCGAGTGGGCGACGCACAAGATGGACGAGCGCTACTCGCTGCTGGCGAACGTCGGCGTGCGGAACATCTCCGCCTACAACGCGCTCGGCGAGAGGGAAATCCGCAAGCGGCTGGACGCCGCCCCCGAGGACGACCTCGAAGGCGTGTCCTTCCATCTGCCGCACATCATCATTATCATTGACGAACTGGCCGACCTGATGATGGTCTCGGCGAAGGAGGTCGAGAACACGATCACGCGGCTGGCGCAGAAGTCGCGCGCGGTGGGCATCCACCTGATTGTCGCTACGCAGCGGCCATCCGTGGACGTCGTCACCGGACTGATCAAGGCGAACCTGCCGTCGCGGCTGGCGTTTCAGACCGCGAGCAAGGTGGACTCGCGCACGATCCTCGACCGCAACGGTGCCGAGAAACTTCTCGGACGCGGCGACATGCTCTTCCTCCCGCCCGGCTCCGCCAAGCTCATCCGCGGCCAGGGCGCGTTCACCAGCGACGAGGAGATCCGGCGCGTGACCGCGCTCATCGCCCAGCGCGCCAGGCCGCACTACGACGCCGAACTCGCCAATCCGCAGGGCCTCCAGGAAGGCGAAGGCGCCGCGCAGGACCCGCTCTTCGACGAGGCGGTCCGCATCATCCTCGAGAGCCAGCGCGGCTCCGTCTCGCTCCTGCAGCGCAAGCTCGGCATCGGCTACGGCCGCGCCTCGCGGCTGGTGGACCTGATGGCCGCGGCGGGCATCGTCGGCGAATACAAAGGCAGCCAGGCGCGCGAGGTGCTCTTCACTCTCGAGGATTGGGAGGCGCAGCACGGCGGCGCGGAAAGTGAAAAGTGAAAAGTGCGAAATCGGGACACAATATGATTACGATAATTATTTTATGTCCCGATTTATGCCGAAAAAACGAACCCAATAAGCAACGACAACCCGACACGGCCCCTTGTGGCAGGCATAGGAGCCTTGAGTCGTTGAGCGCGCGCAGAAGAATCTGAAGGAGTGAGCTGAATGGACGAGAAGAGGCGGCGGGAGATACTGAAACGCGGCAAGCCGGAGCGGTTCTATCCGGCCGAGCCAGGCCTGGGCAGTTGGTACACCGAGGAGGAAGTTCGGGCGGCCGTGGCCGCGATGCGGGTGGGGATGGACTGGCGGATCGGGCTGCTCACTTTTCAGGGTCTGCGCCAGATCCGGCCGGAGATGTGGGACTTCGAGGAAGCGTTCGCGAAATACTGCGGCACGGCGCATTGCCTCTCCATCAACGGCGCAGGGACCGGCCTGGACATGGCGATGATGTGCCTGGACCTGAAGCGCGGCGACGAGGTGATCGTGCCCGCAATCAATTTTCACGCGGCGCCGCTGTCGGTGGTCGGCCAGGGCGGCAAGGTGGTCTGGTGCGAGGTGAATCCCCGGACGCTCCAGACCGACCCGGAGGACGTCTTGCGGCGCCTGACGCCCCGAACCCGCGCGATTTATCCGGTCCACATGAACGGCCTCTCCGCGCCCATGGACGACCTCCTCGACATCGCCGACCGGCATCCTCACCCGAAGCGCGGGCCGCTGAAGGTCATCGGCGACGCGGCCCGCGCCTGCGGCGGCGGGTACAAGGGCGGCAAGATCGGCAAGAAGGGCTGGATGACGGTGTTCAGCTTCCACAGCATGAAGCTGATCACCACATTGGGCGAGGGCGGCGCAGTAACCACCGACGACCCGGAGGTGGCCGGACGGATCGCGGCCTACCGGCAGTTCGGACGCGGGGACCTGTGGGGCACGAACTACAAGATCACCGCCGTCCAGGCGGCCGTGGGATTGGTGCAGTTGCGGCGACTCGACGAGATGATCGCGCTTCGCCGCAAGCGTGCGCAGGAACGCAACGAGATGCTGAAGGACGTGCCGGAGCTGACGCTGCCGTACGAGCCGCCCGACTGCCAGCACACTTACTACCTTTACACGTGCCTCGTGCCGGAGGCATGGGCCGGCGCCAAGCGGAACCTGCTGATCCGGATGATGCAGGACGATTTCAACATCGGCGTCGGTACGCATAACCGGCCGGTCTACGTCGAATCGAAATTCCTCGCGCGCCGGACACGAGGGCAGCGGCTGGCGGTCTCGGAGAGCATTGGCGAGCGACTCATCACCGTATCGCTTCACCCGCTGATGACGCCCGAGGAAAACGAATACATCGCCGCCGCGCTGTGCGAGGTGGTAGCTCGGCTGCGCACGGCGTAGCGGCTCATCAGGCGCGGTGACGGCAGTCAAAGAGAAGCGCGCGGTGTCCCTGCGGGATCTCTCCCCGAAAGTGGCATGAACGGCTTAAGCTTTCGTCCCTTGTTGACGATCGGGACTCTCCTGGTGAGAGGCCACTGAAAAAACATTCGGCTCGGAAACTTCCTTGACAGGCGGAGAGGAGGAGATGATAATTTGCCTGGCGGGCGGAATCGAGGTGGGCATCATGTGGCGAGATTGGGCTATCGGACAGGGTCGGGCCGGTGCTCAATTTCCACCAACTTTTGGGACGCGACCACATGGCAACTTATGATGGGAAAACAAAAGAACTCACTAATGGAGGGATAATCGTGAACCGCGTCATGTTTTCCGCAGTATTCGCAGGAGCAGTGGCACTGGCGCTCACTACCGCCGGTTGTGTATCCGGTCAGGCAAGAGGAAAAACGTGCGATGGTTTTGCCCTGCGCATCCACTGCGGCTCCGAAAAGGCGTGGATCGATCCGAGGGGAAATGTGTGGCAGGCAGATCGGACATTTGAAGAAGGTAAGTGGGGCGCGGTGGACGGGGAGATGGTTGATCGCGGCAACATCCAGATTGATGGCACCGACATGGAGCCGATTTACCGGACCGAGCATTACGGCATGAGCGCGTACAAGATCTGCTGTCCTCCTGGGAAATACAACGTGACACTGCATTTTGCCGAAACGTATGACCAGATTACGGCGGCCGGCGAGCGGGTGTTTGCCATCGCCATCAACGGCAAGGAAGTTGTTTCTGATATGGATCCTGTCAAAATGGCCGGCAAACCATGCAAGGCCGTAGTGAAGCCTTTTGAGACCGAGGCGCCCGAGGGTATGCTGGTCATCGCTTTTACCGAAAAAGAAGAATCGCCGGAAATCAACGGGATCGAAATCATTCGGCAACCGTAAGGCAGTTCTCCAGCCGAGTCAATACGGCACGATTGTCCTTGTTCTGCTGGAGATGCAATTGATGTATTATCTCCCCGGAATAGGGCCGAATAAGGCCCGAATACTGCCGGAATACTGCACTGGCAGGTTCGCTCAGGGCTAGGAGATCAGGCAGTGTTAGTCGTTTCCAACATAAGGCACCTGTGCGGGCCTGATTTCTTCGATCTCCAGGCTGACATTGCCGCTGCGCCACATATCGCTGATAAGCAGACCATCTGGTTTCGGTTTCCCACATCGCTATACGACTCATCCGCGAACATAGCGAACGGCTTCCTTGCTGCCTGCTTGCTCCCAGCTATGAAGATGCACCTGCCGCTTCACATCGAAGGAGTCGTGTCAAAGCGGCTTCTATCTAACATGCGAACATTTATGGATATTGCGAGTGCCTGGATTCCCGGCTTGATCAATGTGGACATTACCACGGCAGGCATAGAGGAGAGCGTCCGAGGCGGGAAAGCAGTGGGCTGTTTCTTCTCGGGCGGGGTTGACTCATTCTACTGTCTGATGAAGCATGAGACCGATCCAAGCGGCGGGAAAACGGGGAAAGTCTCCCATTTGATCTTCGTAAAGGGATTCGACATACCTTTATCGAAGAAATCGTTTGCGGACGGTGTGACGGCTATGGTGCGGGATGTCTGTGCTTCCTGCTATAAAGCGCCAGTAATCGTAAGCACAAATTTGCATGCGATGCTCGGCCGCTTTCTCCCATGGGACTGGGCGCACGGAGCAGCTCTTGGGAGCGTGGCCCTTGCAACTGGTCCCGCGTTTCAATCAGTGCTTATCCCGGCATCATACGGATACAAGGACCTTTTCCCATACGGTTCGCACCCGCTTCTGGACCCGTTGTTCAGTACTGAAAGCCTCAGCATCGTCCACGACGGTTGCGAATGCACTCGGCTGGAGAAAATAGGAAGGATAATGAGCTCGCGCATCGTGCTGGACCACCTACGGGTCTGTTACCAGGATATTTCCGAGGGGTATAACTGCGGCAAGTGCGAGAAGTGCCTGCGAACCAAGGTGGAATTGGCTCTTTCAGGAGCCCTTCAACAATGTACGACTTTCGACCATGACATAGATCACCGCATCATCCGCGATTTGAAACTCAAAGAGATGATGTTGCCATGGTGGCAAGAGAATTATCAAGCGCTTGTGGCGCGAAATGGAGACCGGAAGCTTGCGAAGGCCGTAGAGACGTGCCTCCGGAGAAACGCGCAGCTCTCACGTCGGTCCGAAATTCGACGTTTTGCTCGGCGCCGCCTGCGGAGAACTTTTCACAGATTAGCGGAGGGTCTGGGCCTTAGAGTGCAGAAACCGAATGGTGGCGGCCCGGCCATGGGCGATGCGGCCACGCGCTTCTGATGCGTCTACAAGGAGGGTGTTCCGGGTGTTCTAATTGATGTATTATGTCGCCGGAATATCGCTACTTCAGCATCGCCTGGGCTTTAATAGCAACGCTTCAATCGGGCGGTAGTCGAGTTCCTTCCTGAGAATTTTCTTGGCGAGAACGATGCCCTTGTGATTGCCGTCGTACATGTAGTAACTGCCGCGAGGCGTCTCCTTCTTTTCATTTTCGTCGGCACAGGTTAGTACCAAGAGGCCAAACCGCGCGTAACAGAATCCCTCATCAATCAGACTGCATCGCTTGAACCAGGGATAGCCCTCGACTAACTGCGCAAACGGCCTATCAATTGACGCGAGTCGACGTACGCAGTCGCCGAGGCTCCTGGGTTTGCTTGGTGGTGTCAACGGTCTGGCTTCGGGGATGGAATGCCAGATCAATGAAAGAAACGACTCGGAATCCTGGAGGTTCAGCGTATATCTCACATAACTCCCTCCTTCTTTCCGTACCTCCTCGAACACACGAGGATCAACTTGCCCGCATGATGCCTCGTGAGCCTTCAGTTTGGCAATTGCTTCGTCGACGCTTAAAGGCCTCATCGTGATCCTGCCTTTCCATTTCCTCCTCTATACTTTTCGCCGCAACTGTCAAAGGGGGACCCGCCTGCAGGTCACGCTCACCACCAGCCGACCTGCCCCCTCCGATTCACTCTTCCTGTTTGTCCGTTGGCGCTTCCGGGTCATCCTGAATTACACATGTCCCCGGAATATCCAACGTTATCGCATCTCCCCTTTTCTACCATGTGGGATTACCGACCTCAGTGGTCAATGATTTGCCCATCACTCGCATCAAGGCTTCGCGTGTGCCAGCAATTCCGTTCCTTTTTTCGTAATCGAAGAGAAACCTGGCCGCTCCTTCATATCTATCGTTCCGGTGCACATTCGATTTTGTGAAACGACCCGAAGGTACAGGCATTCCCAAGGTCATCAAAAGGTTTGTCGGCAGTAATCGCACATGCCACCGCCCCTTGGTCCTAAGTCATCCACCAATCGCGCCTCATGGAATAAATCTTCGGACGATTCCTGGGGCATAATACATCAATTGCTCTTGGCGGAACGCGGTCCCATGAGTTGACGTATTATGGTTCTAATTAACTCCCTTCAGAAACATTCGACGGAGACGATCTTGCCGAGTTTATCCATGTTCAGCTTGATCTCGTTTGCGATGTTGCTCTTGCATAATGGGTAAATTGGGGCTGCTTACGAAATCGTCGGTCGAGGGCGCCCGAACTAGGATAAACGGAATGCGCCCGCAAATCAGGTAGTTCGGCCGCCCTGGGCCGACAAATTCGTTCCTTGGCAGGACTCTGTCAAAAGCCCCACTATCTTTAAACATAGTTGCCTCTATTTCTCATCCATCCCTAGCTCTTGGGCCTTGGCGAGGAAGGCCCGCCACTCCGTATCAACCAGCAACTTCAGAATTGTGTCGGGAGTGGCCTCCATTTGCGACCTAGCTTTTCGTATGGCCCGATCGAAACGAATACTGAGCGTGCCACCGCTGGCTTGTTCATGCAAAGCGTTTGAAAGGCCGAGGCATACAATTTTGCTTGTTGTCGTAGCGAAAGCGCGAGCGCGCATGGACAGTTTCAGACGCGTTACAATTCCGCCGCGGTCCTCGCTGCTTCTATCGGTGCCGCTGAATATGTGCTGCATATTGTCGATACCGTACCAGTTCGCCAAGGTCATGGCGCAATCCCAAAACGAATCGAGCGCGTTGGGCGTGGCGGCAGCCAAGCGACCGTATTTATCGAACCGCCTGCCGATGTCGTTCGTTATTTCTGGGCTTTGGACTGCATGTTGCGCTAGCCTGTTCTCGATCCAGACCGTGGCGTGTTTATAGAAAACTTCATGTACTACGTCGGGTTGGCGGCCAGCGTCAAGGGCAATGTGAAGTATGAAGTGGGAGAAGTTGTCGCACTCGAAGCAGAGGAAAGCCTTCTGCATTTCGCCGAAATGGGCCGCCATGCCGAGGTATTCATACATGGCGTCGCTATGAACGGCGAAGCCCGAAAAGATGCTTTCAATTTCATCTTGATTCCAGTTTTCGGCTATACGCCCAAGCACGGCCTTTTTTTGGCGAAGCATATTAAATGGCCACATGATGTGCCGCCCCTCCCTTAGCTTGGAACGTCGCTATTTCACGCGGATATCCCGGCGACACCATACATAATTATCCCGCTATATTCTCATTCTCCGTTAGAAATATTCCACGCCCACAATCTTCCCCATTTTCTCCAGGTTCAGCTTGATCTCGTTGGCGATGTGGCTTTTGAGGCCCAGCTCGCGCGGGAGGTTGGGGTTCTGGTGCGCGGGGTTCAGGGCGCGGCCGACCAGGAAGGTGACCTCGTCCGAGCCGAGCAGGAGGCGCGTCAGGGCGCTCGCGCCATCCACCTTGAACTGGATCTCCTTCGCCGTCACGCCCTGCCTAAGGTTCTCGAGCGTGTGCGCGAGCGTCAGGACGCCCTCGGTCACCAGGTCAATCCCCTCGATGCGGCCGAGCGGCGGGATTTCGGCCGAACCAGTCGTCAGGTCCACCTCGTGCGGGCGGTTCAACGTGCGCGCGAGGATGTTCGCGGTCGAGCCGCCGCAGCAGGCGTGCGCGCCGCGGCCGGCCATGAACCGCGCCACGACCGCGGCGTCGTCCTCCGGCCGCAGCGGCGGGCCGGTGAAGATGGTGGTGAAGCGGCGGCGCCGGACCTTGATCACCGCGATGGAGACGTCGTCGCCGGGCTTGCCCTCGTAGAGCCTCATCACCTTGTCGGCGAGGTCGTCGGCCACCTCCTGCGCGGAAAGTTCCGGGTGCGCGTGTGATTCGAGGTACGCGGCGATCGCCTCCCAGCCCCAGCCCAAGTCCGAGGCCGCGCCGATGCCGGCGTTGATGACGCCGTCGGAGACCATGACGAGCCAGTCGCCCAGGCCGAGCTGGAGCTTCGCGTCGTGGATGCGCCTGTTCTGGATCATCCGGTCGCGGTAGCGCACCGGGCGGATCTTGCGGTCCCGCAGGACGAAGAGGTGCGGGTTGTCGAACTCCATCAGGTGCGTGCGCCCGGCGGGGAAGAACTTGGCGACCGTGAAGGTGCTGTAGGCGAGGTTGCGGACGGCGCAGACCGGGAGCGTTTCGCTCATCGTCTCGACGACGACCCGGACCGGCAGCCCTTCGGCGACCATGCGGCTGGCGATCTTCGAGGTCAGGGTCGCCAGGATATTCGCCTTCACGCCGTGGCCGAGGCCGTCGGCCAGGACGAGCGTCAGGAAGTCCGGCTGCACGGTGAAGACGACGCTGTCGCCGCACAGCTCCTCGCCGTGCTGATTGAGCTGCCGGCAGCCGAATTCGTAATGCAGCCTCATTCGAGCTGTTCCTGCCGCGCGAGGTTCATCAGCTTCACGAGCAGCGCCTTCGTCTCGGCGGTGGTCTCGCCGAGCAGGCCGGCGATTTCCTGCGCGGTCTTCATCTGGCGCGTGATGACCTCCTGGGCGCGGTCGAGAGTCGCCTCGCGCACGCGCTCGAACTCCTGCCGCGCCACCGCCTCGCGCGAGATGTCCACGATCACCGCCGCCAGCAGCGGCTCTCCCTCGATGGGAAAAATCTGCGCGCGATAGACCAGGTTGCACGCCGGGGCCTCGCCGCGCCCGGCCCAGGTTCCGCCGGCGGCGGCGGCGCGCTCGAAGAGGTCGTTCTGGAGCACCTCGGCGACCGGCCGGCCCTTGATCTCGCCCGACTCGCACTGGAACATCCGCCGGAAAGCGGGGTTGGCGAACTCGACGCGCATCGTGTTGCGGTTCACCTGCACCACGCCGTTGGCGGTGTACTGGAGGATCAGGCTGATGCGATGCGCCTGTCGCCGCATGAACGGCATGCACATCTCGACCTCCGCCATGCCGTCGAAGACCGCCGCGGCCAGCTCGCGGCATCGGTCGTAGCCGCAGGCGCCGCAGTTGAGTTCGTCCTCTCGGCTCGCCACGCCGATGCGGCCGAGGACCTTCACCAGCTCCGCCTCGGTGGGCTGCGGGCGCGTGGTGTAGCGGTTGCTGAACGTCCGCGAGAGGTCGAGATCCTCCCCTTCCTCGATGCCGTCCGGCGCCAGCGGGCTGCCCGTGGGATAGAGGAACGCGCTGGCCTCGGGCACGCGGGCGAGGAGGCGCGGCGAGCCGATCGCGCATCCGTACCGGCACGTCGCCATCTCCACCACCGTGCCCGGCGCGATGCGCCGCGACGACTTCAGGAATTCCACGCACTCGTCCACCCCGTACACCGGCAGGATGTCGCGCACCCATTCGAGCGGCGGGCCGGCGTCATCCATCCGCAACCGCCGCTTCCGCTTGCCCGCCGCGGCTTCAGCGCCGCCGCGCGGGGCCGCCGCTTCAACGAGCGAGCGCCACTGCCGCACTTCCTGGAAGGTGAGCGCCGCGTCGAGCGCGCCGCCGCCGGCGCTATGCAGCACTTCCCCTTTGCTCGCCGGCTCCGGGCCGATGTGGACGACCTTCACTTCGCCCAGCCCCCGCGCCCGCGCGCGCGCCTTGATCATGCGCGCGTGCGCCTCGGCGTGAGAGACGATCGGCGCGAGCGACGGCAGCGCTTCCGGATGATAGCGCTCGACCAGCGCCACCACCGAGGGGCAGCCGCTGGCGATGACGAAGCTCCCGCGCTCCCGGGCGAGCCGGCGGTAACGGCTCCAGACCAGCCGCAGCGCGCGCGTCGTCGCCTCGGCCCCGGCGAAGCCGAGCCGCAGCAGCGCCGGCATCATCTCCGCCACCACCGGCCGGATGCGCGCGCTCTCCATCAGCGCCACGCTGGCGATGACCGGCGTGCCCGAAGCGATCATCTCTTTCACCCCCGCAAACCCGCCGCGCACTCGAATCGCCCGCCGCGGGCACTCGCGGACGCACTGGCCGCAGTACAGGCAGCGCTCCGCCACGACCCGCGCGTGACCTTCCTGCACCGTGATCGCGTGGACCGGGCACTTGCGCAGGCAACGATAGCAGTCGCGGCAGGTCTTGGAAATGATCTCGACGACGGGCATGTGGGATTCCTTAGAACAAGTTACAAAACCTCGTAATCGTAATCTTACTCCTAATCCTAATCGCCGATTCCTTCCCAGACGGACGAAGGCCGAGTACGATCAGGATTACGATTACGATTATGAAGAATGACAGCACTTCGCACGTTGCGTGGGTTATGAAACAAGCTCTCAGTGCGGCATTTCGCAAGTCCGACCGGACTTCTGAAACGCCGTACTAAGGGCGCAGCTTGCTCAGGACTTTGTCGTGGAAAATGCGCTCGGCTTCCTTCAGGCTATGGGCGCTCAGCGGCTCGCCGTCAATATCCATATTGACGCCCTCCGTGCAGCGCTCCATGCAGAAACTTCCCCGGAGGCTTACCTGTTCCTTGAGGCGGTGCTCGGCGATGATTTCGCTGTAGCGTTGAAGGATCTCATGCGAGCCGCGCACGTGGCATGAACTGCCGACGCAGACGGTTATAACCACTGCGTTTCCTCCACCGATCCCTGCTCTATCCATTTTATCACGCCCGTCGCGAAAAACGAAAAGTGAAAAGTGCAAATTGCAAACTGGAAAGTGTAAAATGACGCGGTGCATGCGCCGCCGTTTGTCATTTTTCGGCTCGCAACCGAGGGTTCGATCCGCCATGAACGCGCCCCGCCGCGCGCTGATCCAGGGATTGTTCCCCGCGCTCGAAGCGGCGCTCTTCGCGCAGGCGCGGGAACTGAGGGGCGCGCCGCTCTGCGACCGGCTCCAGCCGCTCGCGATCCTCGTGCCGAACGCGATGCTCCGGCTGCACTTGAGCCGCGCGCTGGCCGAGAGCGGCTTGGCGCACGCCAACATTCATTTTCTCACGCTTCGCCATCTGGCCGAACGGCTCGCCGGAGCGCGGCTGGCGATGGAAGGCCGGTCGGCGCTTCGAGACGAAGGCGTCGAGATGGGCGCCGCGATCGGCGCGGCGGCGCGCGAGCTGGAATCGCGCCTCGAATACTTCCGCCGCGTCGCGCACCAGGAAGGATTCCACAGCGCGCTGCTCGAGACGCTGCGCGACCTGAAGAACGCCGGCGTCCGGCCGCGCGAGATGCAGCGCGCCGTCCAGCGGATGTCGGCGCGTCCGGACGGCGTCCTGAAGAGCAAACTCGCCGAGGTCGCGCTGCTCTGGGAGCGGATCGAGCGGACCAAGGAGGAGCGCAAGCTGTACGACGAGGCTGACCTGCTCGAAGCGGCCGCGCGCGAGGCGGAGCGCTCGCCGTGGCTGAAGGAGTTGGCGCAGTTCATCGTTTACGGGTTCTACGATCTGACCGGCGCGCAGAAGCGGCTGCTGGCGGCCTGCTTCTCTCGCGCGCCGGCGACGGTGTATTTCCCGTTTGCCGACGCGCCGGCTTACCGCTACGCGCGGAGGGCGCTGGACTGGTTCCGCGAGCAGGGATTCGAGCCGCGGGAGGCTTCAGTCCGTCGCGCGCGCGCCGGGGCGTCCGGGGAAACGCCTGACGGCGCCCTTCCAGACGAGGTGCTCATCATCTCCGCGCCGGGCGAGGCGCGCGAAGTCGCCGAGGTCGCGCGCGAGGTTCTCCACAGCGCGCCCGGCCGTGCGGGAGCTTCGGCGGACGAGTCCGCCTCCGCCGGCGCGCCGCGAATCGGCATCCTGCTTCGCTCGCCGGGGCCCTACATTGAGCTGCTCCATGAGGCCTTCGCCTCCGCGCAGGTCGGCGCGCATTTTGCGCGCGGCGATGCGCCGCCGCTCTCCCGCACGCCGGCCGGGCGCGCGCTGGTGAACCTCGTCGGGCTCGTCGCCGGCCCGCTGCGCCGCGCGGAGGTGATGGACTTCCTGACCGGCGCGCCGCTGAAGCCGGTGGAGTCGCTCTTCGATGCGCCGCCGGTGGCGGAATGGAACGCCCTGACCATCGCCGCCGGCATCGTCGCCGGCCGCCGGGAGTGGGAATCGCGCCTCGACAACCTCGTCCGCGGCGGGCTGTCCGGGGGAACGGGCGCCCGCGCCGAGACGGTCCCTGTCTTCCGCGCGTTCCTCAAGCGCCTTTTCGACGGCCTCGAAACGGTCGCCGCGCAGCCGACCTGGCGCGGGCGCATGAGGGCGCTCGCGGAGCTTTACCGCGCCCTGATCGTCGCCGACGACCCGGCCGAGGCCGCCCTGGCCGCGCTCGACACGCTTTCCGGGCTCGACGACCTGGGCGAGCCGCCGACGCCGGACCGGTTCCGCGCGCGCGTCCGCGACCTCCTCGCCGACGCGCGCCCCGCGATCGGCGCCTTCGGGCGCAACGAGCCGACCGTCGTCAGCCTCATGGCGGCGCGCGGCGTGCCGTTCGACCTCGTCATCGTGCCGGGCCTGGTCGAGAAATCGTTCCCGCAGCCGGCGCGGCAGGATCCCATCCTGCTCGATCTCGAGCGCGAACACCTCGCCGCGCAGCTCGCGCGCGAGGGCAACCCGGCCGATATCCCGCTCAAGGCGCGGCGCCGCGAGGAGGAAGAACTGCTCTTCGCGCTCGCCGTGCAATCCGCGCGCCGGCGGCTGGTGCTGACCTTCCCGCGGCTCGATGCGGCCACGGCGCGCGAGCGCGTGCCCTCGCACTTCCTGTTGCGCACGCTCGAAACGCTCTCCGGCAAAGCGCCCGACTACCGCGATCTGGACCAGTTCATCCGACGCCAGGGCCGGTTCGTCCGCACGACGCGCTTCGACCCGGCGGCGCGCGACCGCGCCGTCACCGCGCTCGAGTACGACCTCGCCGTGTTCAGCAAGGCCGAGCACGACCGCGCGCCCGACGCGCTCCTCTATTTCCTGAACGGCGAACGCCGCTTCTTCGCGCGCGCGATGGAGGCGGAATCGGCGCGATGGGGGGACGAAAAATTCTCGATGTACGACGGCGTCGTGCGATCGCCGGGCCTGGCGCGCGCGCTCGGGAAGCGCCTGTACGACGACTCGCGCCCGGTCTCGCCCACGCGGCTGGAGGCTTACGCCGCGTGCCCCTTCTCGTACCTGCTCCGGCACGTGTTCGGCCTCGAGGCGACCGAAGAGCCGGAGCGCGCGGCGACTCTCTCGCCGCAGGACCGCGGCTCGCTGGTGCACGAGGTCCTCCGGCAATTCCTCTCGGACGCGGCGCGCGACGGGGCGCTGCCGCTGACCGAGGCGCACTGGCCGCGCTTGCAGGCGGTCGCGTCGGCGCGCTTCGCCGAATTCGAGCGGCGCGGCGTGACCGGCTACCCGATGCTCTGGCGGATCGAGCAGGAGCGGCTGCTCGCGGACCTACGCGAATTCCTCGGCCGCGAGGTCGCCGGCCAGGACTCGTTCATCCCCGCGCACTTCGAGGTGCGCTTCGGCATGCCCGCGCGCGACGCTCAGGAAAGCGGCGCCTCCACCCGGAAGCCGGCCTTGCTCCAATTGGAGACCGGCGCGCCGATCCGGTTCTGCGGCAAGGTTGATCGCGTGGACGTTGACCTGGCCGCGCGCCGATGCCGCGTTCTCGACTACAAGACCGGCAGGAATTATCTGGGACCCCGAAACGATTCCTTCCACGGCGGGCGGGCGCTGCAACTGCCGATTTACCTCGTCGCCGCGCGCCTCCTGTTCCGGGACCTCGATCCGGAATACGCCGAGTATTATTACGCCGGCGGGCGCGGCGACTGGCAAAAAGTCCGGTTCACGACCGAGGGCTGGAAGGAAAAGGCCGAGACGCTCCAGTTCATCGTGCAGACGATCCTCGACGGCATCCGCGCCGCCAAATTCTTCCCGGCGCCGGTCGAGGCCGATTGCGACCGCTGCGAGTTCCGCCTCGCGTGCGGTCACGGCCGTTTCCTGGATTTCAAGGTGAAGGCCGACGCGCAGACGACGGCGGACTTCAGGGCCATGGCGGAAATCCCATGACCGACAAACCAGCGGCAACGCAACGATTGGCCGACCAGAGCCAGCGCGATCGCGCGGCGAACGTCCTGGACAGGACGTTCCTCGTCGAAGCGGCGGCCGGGACCGGGAAGACGAGGCTTCTGGTGGACCGCATCCTTTCGGTCCTCCGCGCGGGAGAGGTGTCGCTGCGGGAGATCGCGGCGATCACGTTCACCGAGAAGGCGGCGGGCGAGTTGAAGGTGCGCATCCGGCAGGCCGTCGAAGAGGAACTCCGCGAGCGGCCGCGGCAGGCGGACGCAACGCGGCCTTCAGCGCCGCCGGTTTCCGGCCGCCGGCCCCAGGCACTCAGCGACGCGCTCACTGACCTCGAGGGGATGTCGGTCAGCACGATCCACGCCTTCTGCGCGGACCTGATCCACGAGCGGCCCGTCGAGGCGCGCGTCGAGCCGGGCTTCGTTGTCGCGGACGAACTGCGCGCGTCGCTGATCCTCGAAGAAGCGTGGGAAGACTGGCTGGCCGAGCAGATGTCCGGCGACGCGCCGGCGATCCGCAGGGCCGTCGAGTCCGGCATCTCGTTCGAGGCGGCCGGCCGGCGCGAAAGCCCGGTCTTCGGCCTGGCCTGCGAGCTGATCGAGCAGCGCGACGCCGTCCCGGACGCGCGGGTCGAGACGCCCTGGACCGACGCGCGGTTCGCCGAGGCGGTCGAGGCGCTCCGCCAGGCGATCGCGGAACTGGCCGAGGCGCGGCGGCGGGATTGCCGCCGGCCGGAAAGCGACTTGTGCGCCGGGCAGATCGCGGCGCTCGAAGCCTGGGCCGCGGAAAGGCCTGAGCCGGAGTTCGACGCCATCCGCGCCTGGCTCGCCGACGCACCGCCCGTCAAGGCCCAGGCCGGACAACAGGGCAACTGGTCCTCGCCGGCCGCCCTCAAGTCCGCGAAGGCCGGCTGCGCGCGCGTGAAGGAGGCCAGCGCGCAACTCTCCGGCGAAACGGATCACCGCGTTCTCTGCGATCTCGTCGAGTGGCTCCGCCCGTTCCTCGACCGGTACCGCCAGGCCAAGGAGCGGCGCCGCGCGCTGGACTTCACCGACCTGCTGCTCAAAGCGCGCGACATGCTCCGCGACAGCCGCGCCGCGCGCGACCATTTCAAGAGCGCCTTCCGCTACATCCTCGTGGACGAGTTCCAGGACACCGACCCGCTCCAAACCGAAATCGTCTTCTTCCTCAGCGAGCGCCCCGACGAGCACGCCGGCCGTTGGGAAGCGGTCAACCTGGTCCCCGGAAAACTCTTCATCGTCGGCGATCCGAAGCAATCCATTTACCGCTTCCGCCGCGCCGACCTCGATCTCTACGGCAAAGTCCGCGCGGCCATCGCGCGCCAGGGCGAGATGCTGCAACTCTCCGTCAACTTCCGAACGGTGCCGTTGATCACCGGCGAAGTGAACCGGATCTTCGAGCCGCTGATGCAAGGACCCGTCGGCGACCGATTCGAGCCGGAGCACGTCGCGCTCCGCCCTCAGCGCCGGAACGAGGGGACGCGGCCGTGCGTCCTGGTCCCTCTTCCGCCGAAGCTGCCGGCCGGGCAGACGCTCGGAGTGAAGGAATGGCGGCAGAAGGAGTCCGGCTGCATCGCGGCGCTCATCCAGGAACTCCACGCCGGAAAGGTCGGCGGACGGAAGCCGATCGAGTACAGCGACGTCGCCGTGCTCTATCGCACGGCCGCCGGTCTCGATTCGCTCGAGAACGCGTTGCGGGCGAACGGCGTGCCGTATCAGGTCTCCGGCGGCCGGTATTATTACGCGCGGATGGAATTCCAGGACCTGCTCTCGACGCTCAAGGCGATAGACAACCCGTCCGACGGACTCAGCGTCGTCGGCGCGCTGCGCTCCCCCTTCTTCGGGCATTCCGACGAGGACCTGCTGCGGCACGTCGGCGCGGGCGGGAGGTTCAACTATCTCGCGGGCGCGCCGGAAGGCTGCCGCGACCTCGCCGAGGCGTTCGACGCGCTCAAAGACCTCCACGAGCGGCGCCGGCGCGACCCGGCGTCGGCGGTGCTGGCGCATCTCTTCGAGAGCACGCGCGCGCTGCTGATTTACGCCAACAAGCTGCACGGCGAGCAGCGCGTGGCGAACCTCCTCAAGCTCCAGGAGATCGCGCGCGCGATGGCCGAGGCCGAAGTCTCCTCCTTCGGCGCGCTCGTCCGCTGGCTGAGCGAGATGGAAAGCTCGCGGCAGGCCGAGCCGGAAAGTCCCGTCGCCGAGGCGGAGGACAATTTCGTCCAGCTCCTGACGTTTCACAAGGCGAAGGGATTGGAGTTCCCGGTCGTCGTCCTGGCGCACCTGGCGAACGAAGAGGACAACCGCGAGAAGGTGCTGCTCGACCGCGCGCGCGGGCGGCTGCATCTGAATCTCAGTCACAGGAAAACCCGCGGCTGGGATGCGGCGATGGCCGACGAGGAGGACCGCGCCGAACACGAACGGTGGCGCATGTTCTACGTGGCGCTCACGCGCGCGGCCGACCTGCTGGTCATCCCCGCGTTCTGGTCCCGGAGCCCGCAAGCGGGCTTCCTGAAATATCTGGGCGAACGCTACGCGGCCCAGCTTGAACCTTGCGAAGGTTCGTACAAACCTTCGCAAGGTTCAGCCGGAGTGGAGTTCGTCGCGACGGACTCCTTCGACCTCGACAAGCGCAGCCGCGACACGCTGCGCCTCAAGCCCACGCCGGCGCCCACGCTGCCGCCGGAGGCGCTCGAAGCGGCCCGGCATCACGAGAAGTGGAAGGCGGCCGTCCAGACCCGGGCCGAGCAGCTCAGCGCCGGGCGGCGCATTCTGACGGGAAGCGGGCTGGTTGACGCCGCTTACATTCAACGGAATGCTAAAGACGCCGGCGCCAGCAGCAGTAACGCCAGGGATTTGGGATCTCTTGTGCACCGGCTCATGGAGATCGTGAACATACAGGCGCCCGGCGATCTAACGGCCTATGCCGAAGCAGAAGCGCGCGGGCTGGGGCTGACTTCCGCCGACGCGCGCGAGGCCGTCGGCCTGGTCCAGCGCGCGCTCGCGCATCCGCTCATCGCCGGCCGCGCCGCTCACGCGGAACGCCTCTACCGCGAAGTCCCGTTCGCTTTCACGGAGGGCGACACGCTGTTCGAGGGATACGCCGACCTGGTTTTCATGGAGAAGGACGGCCCGGTCATCGTGGACTACAAGACCGATTCCGTCACCGAGTCGGAAGCCGAGGAGCACGCGAGGCGATACGCCCCGCAAGCGGAGATTTACACCCGCGCGATCTCCGCCGCGCTCGGCAAGCCGGTCAAAGAATTCCACTTCCTCTTCATCCGGCCGGCAGTCGCAGTGTCGCTTGCGGCAATCAGATAAGAACAAGTAGAACGGATGAACGCCCAACATTCAACATCGAACGTCCAACGCCCAAGTTTTTGCGGGCGCGCGTCAAGGAGGACTTGGGCGTTCGACGTTCTCCGCAGGCGTTAGTGCGCCACTTCGACGAACCGGCTCTCGCGGATCAGCGTCACTTTGACCTCGCCCGGATACGTCATTTCGGCCTCGATCTCCTTGGCGATGTCACGGCACATCTTGGCGGACATCTTCTCGTCCACGCGGTCGGCGGTGACGATCACGCGCACCTCGCGGCCGGCGCGGATCGCGTAGGCGACCTCGACTCCGGGGAAGGCGCCGGCGATCTCCTCGAGCCGCTGGAGGCGCTTGACGTACTTCTCCAGCGTCTCGCGCCGGGCGCCGGGACGCGCCGCGGAAATGGCGTCGGCCGCGCTCACCAGGACGACATAAATGTTCGCGGCGGTGATGTCGTCGTGATGGGCGGCGATGGACTCGACGACCTCGGTCGGCTCGCCGCATTTCCGGGCGATGTCGGCGCCGAGCTGCGGGTGCGAGCCTTCGACTTCCTGGTCCACGGATTTCCCGATGTCATGGAGCAGGCCGCAACGCTTGGCGAGCTGCACGTCGAGGCCGAGTTCGGCGGCCATCGTGCCGGCCAGGTGCGCAACCTCCATCGAATGCTGGAGCTGGTTCTGCCCGTAGCTGGTGCGGAATTTCAGGCGGCCGAGGCATTCGAGTTCGAGCGGATGGAGGTTGTGCAAGCCCACATCGAACGCGGCTTCCTTGCCGGTGTCCATGATGACCTGTTCCATCTCTTTTTTGGACTGCTCGACGACCTCCTCGATGCGGGCGGGATGGATGCGGCCGTCGCGGACGAGCTTCTCCATCGAGCGGCGGGCCATCTCGCGGCGGACGCCGTCGAAGCCGCTGATGACGACCACGCCGGGCGTGTCGTCCACGACCACGTCCATGCCGGTTGCTTTCTCGAAGGAGCGGATGTTGCGGCCTTCGCGCCCGATAATGCGGCCCTTCATGTCGTCGTTGGGAAGCTCGACGGCGGCCACGACGCTCTCGACGCAGTGGTCGGCCGCGTAGCGCTGGATGGCGATGCCCAGGATCTTGCGCGCCTCGCGCTCGACGTTCTCCTTCGCCTCGGTCATGCGGCGCGCCACCAACTCCGCGCATTCCTTCTGCAACTCCTCCTCGAGCCGGCGCATCAGGAGCTGTTGCGCCTCCTCGCGCGAGAGTTCGGAGAGCTTGTGGAGCGTGATCTTCTCCTGCTCCATCAAGCGCTCAAGCTCGGCTTGTTCGGCGTTGAGCTCTTTGCGCTTGGCCGCCACGCTCCGCTCGAGGCTCTCGACGTAATCCTCCTTCTTGTTCAGCAGGTCCAGCTTGTGTTCGAGGCCGTCCTCGCGTTTAGTCAGGCGCTTCTCCGTCTCGCGCAGTTCCGCCCGTTGCGCGTTTCCCTCCGTCTCGAGCGCGTCGTGGCGCTTGATGTACTCCTCCTTCGCGGCGACCTCGGCGTCCTTCTTCACGCGCTCGGCCTGCTCCAGGGCATCGGCAATGACTTTGCGGGCGCGAACGACGGCGCCGCCAGCCCGAAGCCAGCTGATGGCGTAAATCCCCAGGCCGCCCGCGAGGAGGCCGCACAGCCCCGTGAGGAGCAGAACCTTGTCGCTCGTCCAGAAGCCCGTCGCCTGGACTACTTGTGCAAGATTCAGCATCGAATCATCCCGCCTTTCTCAAATGCGCTGTTGAGGATGGAGGCGCGGGGACTGCGCGGAGGCGGGATCAACTGAGAGAAGAGGTTTGAGGTGTGCGAGGCGAGCGCGGAATTCCCGAGCTTACGCGTTCGGCAAGTAAACCAGGATTTCGAACTGCGGCTGAGAAGCCGGCCCGGCGATCCGCGGCGCAGACGGCTCGAAACGCCGCGCGCCGGTCAGCCTGCGTCCAATGGTCCCGGTGCAGAACGCGCGCATCAGGCAGCAAATGCTCAGAGCAACCCGAGCCACGACATGTCCGATCAGCCGGCCGACCAGCGCCGTCAGGAGGAAGATCGCAGAGACCTTGCCGACCCCCGGCGACGCCCGCTTGCCGAACTGTTCAGACAGAAGGCTCATTTTTGCCAATTCCGAAAAACGCTCAAACTCGCCCACGGGAGAACACAATCCCAGACTCTTCTTCCCGCCTGCGCGGACCAGCCCGCACGCAGCCGCGCACTCCGACCGCGCTACGAACTGACAATCCGCAAAAGCGCCTATATTATACCGGCGTACGCGGCGCTCGTCAAGAAAAACTTTCCCGCATGCGGCAATTCATTTGCTTTCCTTGCTTCGTTCGGCCGGCCAGTATACGATGGAAATCGGGCGGACGCTCTTCCGCCGCCAAGGCCCTGGGCGGATAACGGAGGCGAGCGATGCGCAATGACGAGATCGCAGAGATGCTCGAAACGCTGGCCAATCTCCTCGAGTTCCAGGGCGAAAACCCGTTCAAGCCGAACGCCTACCGCAGGGCCGCACGCGTCTTGCGCGACCAGACGGAGGATGTCGCAACGCTCGTCCGCGAAAACCGGCTGAAGGAACTCCCCGGCATCGGCGAGAGCATCGAGAAGAAAATCGTCCAGGCGCTGACGACCGGCAAGATCGAGAAACTCACCGAGGTCACGAAAACCGTTCCGCCGGGCGTTCTCCGGATGATGGAGATTCCCGGCGTCGGGCCGCGGACGGCGGCGCAGGTCCACGAGAAACTCGGGATCAACACGTTCGAGGAGTTCGCCGAGGCCGCGCGCGCCGGAAAGCTCGCCGGGGTGCCGGGGATCGGCGCAAAGAAGGCGGCGGGAATCCTTGCGGCGATCCAGTTCACCCAGGCCAGTTCGCGGCGGATGCTTCTCGGCGAGGCGCTGCCGCTCGCCGAGAAGATCGTCGCGCAGCTCGCAGAGCGCGGCGTCCGGGGCGCGCTGGCCGCCGGGAGTCTCAGGCGCATGTGCGAGACGATCGGCGACATTGACATCCTCACCGCCGGCCGGGCCTCCGGCAGGATCATCGGCGCGTTCACCCAGCTGCCCGAGGTCCGGCGCGTCCTCGGCGCGGGCGGCACGAAGGCGAGCATTGTGATGGATTCCGGCGTGCAGGTGGACCTGCGCGTGGTGCCGCCGGAGTCGTTCGGCGCGGCGCTTCAGTACTTCACCGGCTCGAAGGCGCACAACGTCCGCCTGCGCGCGATGGCGCGCGAGCGCGGGCTCAAGCTGAGCGAATACGGCCTCTTCAAGGGAAGCCGGCGCATCGCCGGGCGGACGGAAGAGGAAGTCTACCGCGCGCTGAAGCTGCCGCTGATCCCGCCCGAACTGCGCGAGGACCGCGGCGAAATCGAGGCCGCGCAGAAAGGCGCGCTGCCGAACCTGATCGAGCCGGGCGACATCCGGGGCGATCTGCACGTCCACACGACATGGAGCGACGGCCGCAACACGATCGAGGAAATGGCGCGCGCCGCCCGGGCGCTGGGGCGCAAGTACATCGCGATCTCCGACCACACGCGCGCGCTCAAGGTGTTCGGCGGGCTCGACGTGGACGGCCTCATGAAAGAGGTCGCCGAGGTGCGCGCCGCGGCGAAAAAACTCCGCGGCATCGCGCTGCTGACCGGAACGGAGATGGATATCCGCGCCGACGGCACGCTCGACCTGCCCGACGCGGCGCTGGCGAAGCTCGATTTCGTCACCGCCTCCGTCCACAGCGCCTTCCGCCAGGACCGGGAGAAGATGACGCGGAGGATTCTCAAGGCGGTCGCCAACCCGAACGTGGACTGCATCGGCCATCTGACCGGCCGACTGCTCGGGCGGCGCGAGGGGTACGCGGTGGACGTGGACGAGGTGCTCAAGGCCGCTGCGCGGAGCGGGACGGCCGTCGAGCTCAACGCGAACCCGCTGCGGCTCGACCTGACCGACCAGGCGTGCCGCCGCGCGAAGGAACTGGGCGTCCAGGTCGTCATCAATACCGATGCGCACAGCGCCGAGGACCTGCAACTGATGCGCTATGGCGTTGCCACGGCGCAACGAGGATGGCTCGAGAAATCGGACGTGCTCAACGCGCGGGCCGCGCCGCCGAAAGGGAAGGGCGGCGGCAAGTGACGATGCATGACGGATGATCGCCGCGGCTCATATCGTAGTCCAACACGGGCGGCCGCAAACCGCAGACAGGGTTCAGCCAATCGGTTTACTTCGTGACCGGTTCCTGCTTCGTTTGCATCTCCTTCTGCATCGCGTCAACGGTCGCTTGAAGCTTCGCCATGCGGCGTTCGAGTTCTTCTACGCGCTTCTGCATTGCGCTGCAACTGCTTGAGGCATCCGTCGTCTTATGGACATCTACGGCAATGCAGCCCGTCATAGCCAACGTCATGGTCGCGAATAGTGCCGAGGCCACCAAGAGCTTTCTCATCTATGCCGCCTCCTCAAGAGAAAACCGGAGTGGACGACTATGCCCAACCGGACGTCGTCGGCGAGAATCTTATCAGGAACGCACAACCTGAACAAGCCCCTCTTCTCCACGCTGGACATCCCCGGCGGTTCCATCGTCTATCGCCGATCGTCCCCCGTCGTTTTCCAACCCGCCGGGTCCTGCCGATAGAACTGTTCCAGTTTCTCGTAGAGCTCCGGCTGCTGGATCTGCAGGTCCACGGGCATTTCAAAGAAGCACTCCGTCGCCACGGCGAAAAACTCGGCGGGACTTTCGGCGCCGTAGTCATCGAGGACCGACTCGCGGCCGCGCTCGGCGTCGCGGCGGAGGCGCTCGTAGGCCGCGCCGAGGACGCGCGCCCAGTCGGCGTAACTCTGGCCGCGTTCGAGCGCCGGCGCGCCGTTCGCCTCGCCGTCCTCGTCGTCCAGCTCGTGCGCGAACTCGTGAAGGACCACGTTCGCACCGGTCCGCGAGCCCGAGGCGTCGGCGAGCACGTCGTCCCACGAAAGCACCAGCGGCCCTCTGAGCCAGGCCTCGCCGAGTCGCGCTTCCTCGCCCTCGACGATCATGCCGGGGCCTTCCTGCTTGACCGTTTTGGCCAGGAAGCCGGTCGGATAGACGAGGATCGAGTGCAGGCGCGGGAAGTAATCGGTCCGGCGATGCAGGAGCAGCAGGCAGGCCTGCGCGGCGACGGTAACGCGGATCTCGTCGGTGATCGAGAGCCCCCCGCATCCCTCGAACAGCTTCTCCGCGAGGAACACCTGGATGTGGCCGAGCAACTCGCGCCGATCCGCTTCGGGCAGGCGGCGATAGAGCGCGACGTTCCTCTCGATGATCTCCAGCCACTCGGCCGGAAACGGAGCGGCCTTCAGCTTTTTCCGCCGCCGCCCCTTCAGGAATCCGAACATCCTCCACTTCCTTCACTGATCGAAACATTCATTAACCACCAAGACACCAAGAACGGGAATCAGGGGTAATTCGCAGCACTTTTGTTCTTGGTGCCTTGGTGGTAAAGAAAACGTATCAGCCGCCAAGCATCTCGAGGAACGCCTCGATCCGCGTCTGCGTGCGCATGTCGGGCGGGCCGGGGCGGTCGCACTCGAGCGTGAGGATCGGCAACCGCAGCTCCCGGCGCACGATCGCGTCCTGAACCTGCCGGAAACAGAAGCTCTGCACGTAGTGAATCAGGCCCTGCACGCGGCGGAGCGCGAGCTGTTCGCGGATGTCGGCCAGGCGGCCGAAGATGTCATACGGATAGGTGTAGCGCGAGTACTGCTCGACGAGCGAGCGCGTCGGGTGGGGCATGGCGAACTGGCGCGGGATTTCGTTGAAGACGACGCGCGCGCCCTTCGATTCGAGCAGCTCGAAAAATCCGTCGCAGATCGGCGGGACGCCGATGAGCCCGAGGCGAACGGAGCGTTCGTCCGGCGATCGCGCGGCGCACTCGGCGATCCGCTCCGATGCCCGGGCGGCGTAGCGCTCCGGGTCGCCGAAGAAATCGCTGCACGAGATCGTCCAGAGGTGCTGCTCCGCCCCGGTGGCGCGGTTCTCGCGCCAGTTCAACTCGTCCATCCGATGGGCCAGGGAGCGCGCGCGGTCGAGCGGCGGTTTCCAGTCCTCCGCTTCCTGCCGCGTGGCGCCCAGCGCCGCGGCGAAGCGGTCGAGCGCCAGCTCCAGGAGCGCCGAGTCCGCCGGCGAATACGGAAACGCGAACGGGACGATCTCGACCGAGTCCGCCCGCAGCATCTCGACGAGCGCGTGCGTGTTCGCGCAGTCGCCCTGGACGACGGCGGCGATCCGCTTCAGCCCGAGCCGGCGCGCGGTGGAGAAGAGGCCCTTGTTCCACGAGCAGGAATTGCGCGGGAAGCCGCTCCGCTCGGCCTCTTCGACGAGCTGGGGGGCGAGGCCGGAGGTGATGAAGACGTTGTTGAGATCGAGCGGCCGCAGCCCGGCGGCGAAGATCGCCTCCACCGGGACCGTCGTCGTGATTCCGATCGTGCGCTCGATCTCTTCGGGAGTCATGCGCTCGATGCCGTTCATCCGAGGGTCTCGTCGCGAACCCAATCCAGGTACGGCGCATGCCCCGCGACGATCGGGATGGCGATGATCTCCGGGACGGTGTAACTGTGGAGTTCGGCGACCCGCGCGCGGAGCTTCTCGAACCCGTCGCGCCGCGTCTTGAGAATCAGGAGCGTCTCCTCGTCGCGGCAGATTTCCCCCTTCCAGCGATAGACGGAGCGGATCGGCCCGACGAGGTTGCAGCAGGCGGCGAGCTTTTCCTCGACGAGCGCCAAGGCGATCTTCTCAGCCTCGTCGCGCTGGCCGACCGTCACGAAGACGACGCAGAGATCATCGCTCACTTACGTTCCTGACGTGCAGATGCCGCTCTTGCTTTGATCGTACTCGTCCTCGTCGTCCTCGAACGTTTTCCTTGACGGCCGAGTACGAGGACGACGACGAGGACGAGTACGATGAAAGGAACTTCACGACTCGTCATGCATCCGGATATGATCGGCGATGTCGTGGAACTCGGCCGGCTCGATCTCCTCGAGGCGTTTGCGGCGCCGGTCGAGCTCCTCGTTGAACTTGATCGCCTTCTCCTGCATGCGTTCGTGGGTGGGCGCGGAGCCGCCGGCCAGGAGGAAATTTTTCCCCACGGTGACGCGCTTCTGGCCGTCGCCGTCGAAGCCAAGGCCCAGAAGCAACGCGCGCCGCTCGTCGGCGGACGGGCTTTTCGGTTTTTCGTTCTCGTAGTTCATGGGGGTATTT